>ERZ835080.1990-NODE-1990-length-12282-cov-4.426433_pt1 | contig 12282 bp, 7 predicted proteins | sample MGYA00519688_ERZ835080 | MGnify/ENA primary metagenome ERZ835080 (study PRJEB31850, sample SAMEA3708770) | human gut metagenome | biome: human gut; feature: human-associated habitat; material: faeces | place: China | collected 2014 ... | reverse complement strand
CATGGAGAGGATCCCGGCAGTCTCCTCTCTTCTCACCCGGCTGATCTCCGGGCGTGAATTTGCGGCCGGCGTCCTCTTAAGCCAGTGTATCAGCAACGTCCCTGCTGCAATCCTGCTCTCCGGCTTTACCTCTGCCGTCCGCCCGCTCCTCTACGGGGTGAATGTCGGCGGACTCGGAACACTGATGTTCCTAGTCGGTGGAGGTACCACTATCGCCTTGATCGCTGAAAAGCTCTACAAACAGGCCCACATGTTGCCTATCCGTGGTGTAACCGAACAACCGTTGTTCTTCATTGCAATTACAGCAGTGATCATTGGTGTACAACTCTTCCTGGCAGGTTTCATTGGAGAGTTGATCAACCGGAATTCGGGTGAGCGCAACCGTTATCTGATTGACGAACGCCTCGAACCGACACCCGATAACACATCTGAAAACAATAGTTTCTCCCGCGCAAACCAAATAAATAACGGTCCAAAGAATCGGGACAATCACTCTGCACCCGCATCTTTAAAGGCTCGCAGTGCTTCTGAGATCACAAACGAAGAGCCACAAGGTTCACGTCCATCTCGAAATCGGTCCCGTCGTGGAAAATTCGACAAGAATCGAGGGACTGCTTCTGCATCCAATGACACACAGCAACCTAAGGAGGAAACAACCGAATATAATAAAAATCAAACGAACCGGGATCAACGCACCGAAGTCCCTGCAAAAAACGTTAATCAAATCGATGGAAACGCTTTTTCAGGTTCTTCAAGCCAAGACAATTTAAATTCAGCAGAAACGGCCCCAACTGCCTTTTCTGTCGCTTCATCTGCAACAACCGTTGAGACCAATAAGCCGGAGCAAACTGCTACCACCACAGCAACGGGAAATGATCCGTCCACCACAGCGGCCAAGCAAGCTACAGCAAGCGAATCCTCGACAAAACCGGCTGCCCCCATAGAGGTTCCCATAGCAGAAGGTTCTGAGAACAATGCGGCTACAACTGCAAACCGACCGACTGCGAATAATCGTTCTGCAATGTCCGCTGCCAGTCACAAAACACGGACGACACAGCCTGTTGACTCTTCTAAGACGTCAGCAGCCCAAAACGAAAGTTCGGCAAAGAGCCAGCCTACAGCCCCAGCTGAGCGTGATCTATTTTCCATGTAATTAATTGGATTGTAGATTTTAATTAAAAACTTATTGCTTTTATTCCGCACAATATTTTCAAACGATTCAAGCAAACTAAAAAATGATTCAACGCGTACAAACTCTATATCTATTATTAGCAACGATTTTCACCGGCCTCCTGCTGTTCGTTCCTTTAGCCAGCAGTGACATAAGCAATATGCATGCAGATTTAACGGCATGGGGCATATATGTAACCGACATGACCAATAACGGGTTGATCACCCAAGTCCTCTCACACTCCTGGTTCGGAATTCTGTTAACCGTAACCACATTGTTGCCGTTTGCTACGATCTTTCTGTATAAAAACCGGAAAAGACAGATGCTGCTCTGCATTGTCGAAATCATCCTGCTCGCTGTTTCAGCAGGGCTTTTGATTTACCTGCAACAAACCGATATACTCATTGAGGGAATGGCTCAACCCAAATTTGTACTGCTCTCGCAAAGCGGTTTATTGCTGTTAAGCATTGTATCGGTATGGATTGCCCGTCGCCGCATTGCCAAAGATGAAGCATTAGTACGATCTCTCGATCGCATCCGATAATAACAGAGATCACCAACTACAATAAAAAGAGGCTGTATGCATATACAGCCTCTTTTATTATATGTATGATGGGACCATCTATACTGTCATCTAAATCACGTCCAGCACCTTAAATACATTCGTACTGCCCAACATACGCTATTACGTTATAAACGAACGCCTCTTACGGCCCTACATTCCATTTGTTCTTTTCATGAAGGCTGCATTGCCCCAATCTTGCAAAAGCCATGAGAAGTAACGCATGGTTACCAGATGTTACCGGAAATCGATCACCTCAACGTCCTTATGTTTTGATCTATCGAAAGTAAACATCGTCGCACTGACAGGGACATTGGGTTTCAAATTACGTACTGATATTCCCATCGGATCCGACTCGTTCCGAATGGTGAAACTGGCTTTCACCGGCAGCTTGGTCGTAGGATCCAATTCCAACTGTATTGAAGAAAATTCAGAGTCTGAAGACTTTGGTGTCAAGCGTACCACTTCTAAATTTTTACCGGCATGGAGTTGCGTTCCCCGATAGATGTGATTGAAATCCTGATCGTACAAGCGCAAGAAACGGATAAAATAGGCGAAAAAATTGTTTCGGTTCGGATCTAAAGATTCAATCGTCACTTCGTTGTTAGACGGGACATACGTCTGACATACTTTGCCGTCACAATAGATCTCAAGATCAGGCATCGTTACCCGGTAGCGATTACCACTCACCACCACTGTACCGGCTATATTGGCTGCTCCCTGCATGGAAAAATCAAAGGCGATTTCATAGCTTTTATAGCTTGCCAATCGTGCCGTCATACCATCCAACAACTGTTTGGATTTGGGATCGGCCGATACCCAATTACAAGTTAATCCCAACAACAAAACCAATAGAATCTGTCGCCAATTTTTCACACAAAAAGCCATATCCAAACTGTTTAATTTCTCAGGCTCTGCAATATATTGTTCAATGTGAGCTCATCCTTGATCAACACTTCACGAGGTTTGCTTCCTTCGGCACGTCCTACGATACCAGCCTCTTCGAGTTGATCCATGATACGTCCTGCACGATTGTAGCCCAAAGCAAATCGTCGCTGAATCGAAGAGGTTGATCCCTGTTGGTTCTGCACGACAAAATGTGCAACCTCTTCGAACTTGGAATCAAACTGTGCCGAATCGGTACGACTTCCCGATATCGAGCTACCACTATCTGCAGAATCCGGACTATAGGCCGGCAATTCATACACGGACGGGAGTCCCTGTTGATAACTGATATATTCCGTAATCCGTTCTATTTCCGGAGTATCGACAAAGGCGCACTGCACACGAGTCAACTCATTTCCCGTTGATACCAACATATCGCCCCGACCAATCAGTTGATTGGCACCCGGCTGATCGATGATCGTACGCGAATCGACCATGGAGGTCACGCGGAACGCAATACGGGCCGGGAAGTTGGCCTTAATCACACCGGTAATAATATTGGTAGTCGGTCGTTGTGTCGCAATAACCAAATGGATACCCACCGCACGAGCCAACTGAGCAATACGCGCAATCGGAGTCTCGATCTCACGCCCAGCAGTCATGATCAAGTCGGCAAACTCATCGATAATCACCACGATATAGGGTAAATAACGGTGCCCCTTATTCGGATTTAATCGCCGATTTTTGAATTTGGCATTATACTCCTTGACATGACGCACCTCCGCCTTCCGCAACAGCTCATATCGCCTGTCCATTTCGATACAAAGCGAATTGAGCGTATAGATCACTTTGTGCGTATCGGTAATGATTGCCTCATCTTCACCCTCCATTTTGGCCAGGAAGTGACGTTCCAATTTGCTGTACAACGTCAATTCGACCTTCTTAGGGTCGACCAATACCAACTTCAATTCCGAAGGGTGTTTCTTGTAAAGCAAAGAGGTAATCAAGGCATTCAATCCAACCGATTTACCTTGTCCTGTCGCGCCAGCCACCAGCAGGTGTGGCATCTTGGCCAGATCGATCACAAACGTTTCGTTTTGGATCGTCTTACCCAAAGCCACCGGAATATCATACGTAGATTCCTGGAATTTCGCCGATTTGATGACCGAATACATTGAGACCACCTTCTTATCCTTATTGGGGACCTCGATACCGATCGTTCCTTTGCCCGGAATCGGCGCGATGATACGAATTCCCAACGCAGCCAGACTCAAAGCAATATCATCCTCCAAATTTTTGATCTTCGAAATACGTACTCCCGGTGAAGGAACGATTTCGTACAAAGTCACCGTCGGTCCGACGGTAGCCATCACTTTATCGATCTTGATACCAAAGTTTTCAAGAGTAGCCTTGATTCGGTTGCGATTTTCATAAATCTCCTCACTCGAGACACTCGCTTCGACCGTGTGGTCTTCCAAAAGTTCAAGAGGCGGCCGCTGATAATGCGACAGCTCAAGTGTCGGATCATATAGTGCATTCTCAATCTCCTCAGGAGTCAAGCTCCGATCCTCAGGAAGATGATTGACCGCCATCCCCGGCATGCTGGTTACATCCGAATCGACTGGAACCGCTGCAACAAAGTCCGTATTCGCTGTCAACGGCACATCTGAAACAGTCTCTGTAACCTGTTCTGGTGCAGACTGAACATATGAGGCAGACTCCCCATACGTGTTAGCATAAGGAGGGATCGGATCAGGTTTAAACGGATTCTCTGAGGGCTGAGGAGCGCTCTCTTCCGAAGAAGGCCAGACCGTTTGAAATGGAGTTTCATCCTGAACAGGTTGAGAACTTTCCCAAGTTACAGGTTGTGTATCCGTCGAGGCTCCGTAAGATGAATAATCTACAGGAGTACCGGTTGGCAGGGTATCATCATTGGGACGATCAGGCCAGACTCCAGTTGGTACATCTACCGGTTGAGGTTCATCTCCAACTGCATATTGGATGGTAAATCCACAATCATCCTGATACACATTTGCCCCCGACTCGGTCGACTGGAATGCGGTTTGTGGTTCAGTCTCCTCGGCAGGTTTCCGAATCCAAAAACCATTATCATCCTGCACTTCGATCATCCTTGGGGATTGATCGTAATCAGCAGCATGATCCATTGCTCCTGAATTCTGTTGATCTGCCAACACCGTAAAGCCACACTCATCAACCATTGCTCCGGTATGTTGAGCAGCATTTTCTACCACCTGTTGGCTGTCCGAACCTGCATTTAACGGATAGGCAGAACCGGGTACCGGATGAACCTCATTGGGATCAAATGCAGCACTCGGATTCACATCTGTCGGGACAGTTCCAGTAACGGGTGATTTTTTTTCTGCAACACTGGCAGACGGTTCAGTAGATGGCTCTACACGTGGCTGAGACTCTTTGTCTGTTTCGTGGGTCAGCAGATCAGCAGCCGTCGAAGTCAAAGCCCCGCCCAGCTTTTTACCATTATCCACAACTCCCTTCCCCAAACGATTCAGGAAACCAATAGTATTGCGATTTATATAAACTGCATAGATAATAAAGGCCAACAACAGCACCAATCCAGTTCCCAGCGAGCCAATCAATGAACTGAGCCAACGGGAGATTGCAATACCGTGCTCTCCACCCAATCCTGAACCGAAAATATTCCAGGCCTCGCCGAAAATCAGCCCCAAGGTCAGGGAGCCAAGAATCATCAGAATCAAAGTCAGACGTACCGACTTCCGTAAAAATGCCGGACGGAACCGCATGATCCGCAAAGCCACAATCATGATGACAATCGGCACACAGATACCGAAGAGACCAAACCATCGCCCAACAATAAAGTTAGCGACTCTTGCCCCCAATTTACCGCACCAGTTATGAACGGTCAACTCCATATCACTGACCAATGCACCATGTGTTGTAATGGCCTGATCCGCTTTCCAGTAAAAGAAATATGAGATAACCGATAACAGGATCAACAACCCCACCACAAATAGAATGACACCCAACATCCACCGTTGCATATCACTCAGCCCCTGCTGTCGGGGTTGTTTAGCAGCTGTTGCTGCCGGCTTTTTCTTTGCCGTTGTAGCCATATTGTGTTTAACTCCTAAGCCATTTACCCGAACCTTTCTCGGGCCGTTTTTCATCTAAAAATAGCTGCATTGCCTGCAGACACCCATTTTCCCTGAAAATCTCGAGATACACCGAAAATTTCGCAGAATACTTTACCAACAAAATTTCAGATTTCTTATGCAGATACCAATGTTTTGGCCTGCTCGCTCTTGGCAATCAGACGTACCAAATAAACATCGTCCGCACTGGTCATAAAAGTATATTCAGGCTTATGATCTGCATCTGCCGTCAAGGCATACTGTTCAAGCAGTGACGCTACACGCCGTTCGATAGCAGGAGCCGGATTGATCAATTGCACATCACGATCGCCAATCACCCTGCGCATCGTATTAGCTAAAAAAGGATAGTGCGTACAACCCAACACTATCCGATCTGCTCCAGCATCCAACATCGGTTTCAATAGCCGAGCCACCGTTTCATATGCCTCCGGACTCTCTTCCTGATTGTTTTCAACCAACTCGACAAACCCCTCGCCAACCTGTTCGATAATACGGACTCGATCAGCATACTTATGGGCTGTCGTTTGAAACAGGTGACCTTTGAGAGATCCCGCAGTAGCCAAAATACCAATAACCCCACTACGAGAGGTAAGTGCTGCCGGTTTGACAGCCGGCTCCAGCCCTACAAAAGGAACCGGATAGGAGGCTCGCAAATAATCGATTGCAGCAGCCGTCGCCGTATTGCAGGCAATTACGATCATCTTCGCACCCGCCTCTAACATGCGACGAACCGCATAATCGACATACTCCGTCACCTGCTCTTTCGATTGATTGCCGTACGGACAATTTTTACCGTCACCGTAATAGAGCAGTGATTCATGGGGCAGGCCACGGTATAGTTCACTCCAAACGCTTAACCCTCCCTGCCCCGAATCAAAAACGGCTATCGGCGCATTATTCATTACCGATTCTTTTTCTGCTCAATCCACTTACGTGCGTTGACAAATGCCTCGATCCATGGACTTACTTCATCATCCATACGATCTTCGGGATAGCAAGCCCAGTTCCACGGACGCAATGAACGCTCGATATGAGGCATCATGGCCACATGACGACCATCGGCCGATGCAATACCGGCTGCATCATAATCACTGCCGTTCGGGTTACCGGGATACTCGCTATAAGCATATTTCAACGGAATGTTGTAACGCTCCTTCTCATAAGGCAGACGGAACTTACCTTCACCGTGCGCTACCCAAATTCCCAAACGACTGCCGGCCAATGAATCGAACATCACCGAACCCTTCTCCACCTCAACATTTACGAAGCAAGATTCGAATTTATGCGAATCATTGTGCAACATCCGCGGCTTTTTATCGTGATCAGGGGTAATCAATCCCAATTCCACCATCAGCTGGCATCCGTTGCAAACTCCCAGCGAGAGGGTATCCTCACGTGCATAGAAGCGATCAAGCGCCTCTTTAGCCCGTTCGTTATACAAGAAAGCACCAGCCCAACCTTTAGCAGAATTGAGCACATCTGAGTTGGCAAAACCACCGACAAAGACAATCATGTTGACATCCTCCAGTGTCTCACGGCCACTGATCAAGTCGGTCATGTGTACATCTTTGACATCCATACCGGCCAAATACATGCACCATGCCATCTCACGCTCACTGTTAGAGCCCTGCTCACGGATCACTGCAGCCTTGATACCACTCGGTGTACGACGACTGGCCTCCAGTCCCCATTGAGACAATTTTCCGGTAAAGTTTTCGGGGAAGATGAACGACAACTCCTGATTTTTATAGTTGGCAAAACGCTCCGAAGCCTTTTGCGCGCCGCTCTGACGGCGATCCAACAGATAGGAGGTCTTGAACCATGTATCACGCAAATTGTCGATCAACAACGTCAACTCCACACCGGCGTTGGTCAAGGTAAAGCGACGCTCCTGGTTGACATCACCAATTACATATGCGTCAATACCGTCGAATTTCAGATTTTCGCAAATCTCAGAACCGTTCTCTACCTGCAGTACCACAGCCGGTTTCTCACTGAACAGCACCTTGATCAGATCGGGCTCAGCCAAAGCGGCCAGACTCAAATCGATACCGCTGCGATTATCGGCAAAAGTCATCTCCAACAGGGTAGTAATCAAACCACCGGCTGACACATCGTGTCCTGCCAAAACCTTACCCTCTTCGATCAACTGCTGAACCGCTCCGAAAGCACGGGTAAAATAGTCGGCCGAGGTGACAGTCGGGACATCCATTCCGACGCTGCCTACCACTTGAGCAAAGCTGCTGCCACCCAAACGGAACTTATCGCGGCACATATCCACGTAAATAATCTGACTGCGACGATGTTTCAAAGCGGGAGAAACCACTTTCTTCACATCAGAAACCTCTCCGACCGAGGTGATAATCACGGTACCGGGAGCATATACCTGTTCGCCATCCTTATATTTTTGGGTCATGGACAGCGAGTCCTTACCGGTCGGAATATTGATTCCGAGGGCCAATGCATAATCGCTGGCTGCCTGAACAGCAGCATACAGACGTGCATCCTCACCCTCATTTTTGCAAGGCCACATCCAGTTTGCACTGAGTGATACCGATGGCAGTCCGCCATCAATCGGTGCAAACACGATATTGGTCAACGCCTCGGTGATCGACAGAACAGAACCTTTGGCCGGATCAGCCAATGCCGCTACCGGAGCATGTCCCAACGCCGTTGCAATACCGTGTTTACCCTGATAATCGAGTGCAACCACAGCGCAATCATTCAAAGGCAACTGTACGCTACCCGCTGTCTGCTGCTTAGCCACACGACCCGTCACAGAACGGTCAACCTTGTTGGTCAACCAATCCTTGGCTGCGACAGCCTCCAATTGCAAAACATTCTCAATATAGTGTACCAACTTGCCGGCATCATACTGCGGTTCCGCATAATTCTCTTTGACGGTATGGTCAGTCATCACCGTACGAGGTGCCTTACCGAACATATCCTCCAATTTGAGGTCGATCGGTTTCTCACCTGTTTCGTTGTTGACAAAGGTGAACTGCATATCACCGGTTGCCTCACCAATTACATAGAAAGGCGAACGCTCACGCTCGGCAATTCGGCGCAATTTTTCGATGTGCTCCTCTTTGACCACAAAACCCATACGCTCCTGCGACTCGTTGCCCACAATCTCCTTGGCACTCAAGGTCGGGTCTCCGATCGGCAACTTCTCCATATCAATACGGCCACCTGTAGCCTCCACCAACTCACTGAGGCAGTTCAAGTGACCACCTGCGCCATGGTCGTGAATCGAGATAATCGGATTTTCCTCCTCTTCAGAAGCTGCACGAATGGCGTTGTAGGCACGTTTCTGCATTTCGGGATTTGAACGTTGCACGGCATTCAGTTCGATTGCACCAGCATACTCACCGGTTGCCACCGAAGAAACGGCACCTCCGCCCATTCCGATACGGTAGTTATCACCACCTAACAGCACCACCTTGTCACCAGCCTGCGGCTCCTCCTTGATGCTATCCTGTTTGCGACCATAACCGATACCACCGGCCTGCATGATCACCTTATCGTAACCGAACTTTTTGCCATTTTCGAAATGTTCAAAGGTGAGCAAACTACCACAAATCAGAGGCTGACCGAACTTGTTACCAAAATCCGATGCTCCGTTCGATGCCTTGATCAAAATATCCTCCGGAGTCTGGTAGAGCCACTCACGCGGAGTCGTGTTCTGTTCCCACTCCCGACCGCCATCCAAACGGGGATAGGCCGTCATATAGACAGCTGTACCAGCCACTGGGAAGGCTCCCTTACCACCGGCAATACGGTCACGAATCTCACCACCCGTACCGGTTGCCGCACCGTTGAACGGCTCTACGGTCGTAGGGAAGTTGTGGGTTTCGGCCTTCAGCGAGATCACACTCTCAAAATCCTTGACTGTATAATAATCGGCTGTTTCATGTGATGCCGGCGCAAACTGCTCCACCACAGGACCCTGCAAGAATGCACAGTTATCTTTGTAAGCCGATACCACACGGCCCGGATTGACCTTGGTAGTCTTTTTGATCAGACCGAACAGGGTCGAAGGCATCTCCTCCCCATCCACAATGAACAATCCATTGAAAATCTTGTGGCGGCAGTGCTCTGAGTTCACCTGAGAAAAACCAAACACCTCGCTATCGGTCAGTTTACGACCGATCCGCTCTGAAAGGTTCTTCAAATAGGTCATCTCCTCTTCACTCAAAGCCAAACCCTCCTGCTGGTTGTAGGCCGCAATATCATCGATATAAATGACGGGATCGGGTTGCTTACTGATCGTATAAACGTCCTGATCGATGGAACGATACAAACGACGCAGCATCGGATCGTAAGGCGTATCCTCGCTTTTGACAATTTCGAACTCCTCGATACGTGCAATGCCCTCGATACCCATATTCTGGGTGATCTCTACGGCATTGGTACTCCAAGGGGTGATCATTTCACGGCGTGGGCCAATGAAGATGCCGTTGAGTACCTCGGCATCGAGTTGTTTCGCTTCACTGAAAAGCCAAGTCAACTTGGCAAGGTCCGCAGTCGAAAGCTCCTTGCGCGCATCGACGGCATAAATGACATTTGCTTTTCTGAAAAAGAGTATCATTCCTGTTGGGATTGGTTTATTTGGACTTATCAAATTTTCAATTCACATTTTTATTGAGAAGGGGCACTGCACATATCACTCTCAAGTTTTACTTCGATATGAACATCACCCAATCTCCATGTTCGGTTCATCCTCTCACCTTCTTCGCATCAGTTTAGCATCAGACTTTTCGCAACCACACCTAAAATCCACACAGAACATATCGCTACTCAAAACACCTATACGATTTTATCGTAGATACTGCCTTCAATGTTCCGTAATCGAATCCTTGTGCATTGATTTTAATCGGCTCTGGTCCAGCTTCTGACACATTTCAAGAGGGCATGCTAACGCAACAGAGATTTCACCTGATCATAGGGCAGACTGTACGACAGAATTCCCATGGCATACGGTGCAATTTCGTATTGATTATACCGCATTACAACCCCGGTAGAGTCAAATCCGACATTCTTCGGCAAAGGTAGTTGATCCGGAGAAACAAACAAAGCCTGATCGACATCGGTAATTCCCTGTTCTGAATTTTCCGAAAGCGTCGCGATTCAATTGACTTAACTTGGTTGTATCGTCAAAAATTTCGGCAACTGTCAAACGTTTGCCGTTATTGTAATCAAAATTGTAAAATTCCGAGAAGGTCATACCGTGTGCTCCTCCAGTAAACAGATACCGTTCGAGCCAAACCGACACCACATCACCATAACGATAAACCGAACCGTTTGATATAAATGTATAAGGTATCTTACGGGTAATTTCATCGCTATTCTTCTGTTGCTGGATCGAATCGATCCGCTGCATAAGGGTATAATCACCCTGCAACGAGTCCAAACCTTCAAACGAAGATTGGAGCACCTTCTCTACCGTCTGATTAACCGAATCAGCCAATGCACTGCTATCCGTCAATACTGGATAAACCAAATGAACCAGCAATGTACTATCGCTGGCCCGTTGCAACGAGTCGGTTTTCCAAGCCAATTCAGTTTGCGGTTTTACGCCCCCACAAGCCATCAGCAATGAAAGGGCAGCAATCATCAAATAATATTTCATGATCGACCTTATTGTTCCTTATTCAAGGATTTGACATTCTCTACATACAACATCACGTGGCGAGCCATATACTCATCACTGAGCCTGTCACCCTCCACAATCAACCGAGCCTGAGCGTAAAACGGTTCGCGCTGTTCCAAATTCTCTCGAATAAAGGCAACCAGCTCTTCCTGACTTTTACCTCGAAGCAAAGGTCGTTTATTTTTCCCATATTCGAGCCGTGCCGCCAACTTTTCGGGAGACAACTTAAAATAGATGGTAATTCCCGCAGCATTCATCAACGACATATTGTCGAAAAAGCATGGAACTCCACCACCGGTGGCCACCACCGTATTCTCGGCCTTGGTCAACTCCTGGAGCACTTCATGCTCATAACGACGAAACTCCTGTTCGCCATGCGCCGCAAAAAAGTCTCGGACACTCATGCCGCAACGCCGCTCGATCTCTGTGTCCATATCGACAAACTGCATCCCGAGTCTCTTCGCCAGCGGTCGTCCGATCGAACTTTTGCCACACCCCATATATCCCACCAAAAACAGCAACATAAACAGCTACTCCTCTCGGATCTATCGTCGAATCAGGTTGAGCCCAATCCGTGAAATTCTAAAATAACAATAATTCTTCAAAGTGCCAACGCTCTGACAGTTAAAACAGCTCCATCTGAGACTGTTCTTCAGCCGGTTGCTGCTTCTCATCGGTAAAATCAAACTCTACGCTGTCTCCAGCCACATACTCCCGTTTGAAAGTACCTCCCGCCGATGTACTGCCTGAAGTTGTCTGTTTTCCTTCGCCTTGCGATGCTTTATTAGCCATAACAGATGCAGACTCATTGCCTACTCCGGCCGATGACATCTCTCCGTTAGCCAGGCCACAAGTTTCG
>ERZ835080.1989-NODE-1989-length-12283-cov-2.898430_pt1 | contig 12283 bp, 8 predicted proteins | sample MGYA00519688_ERZ835080 | MGnify/ENA primary metagenome ERZ835080 (study PRJEB31850, sample SAMEA3708770) | human gut metagenome | biome: human gut; feature: human-associated habitat; material: faeces | place: China | collected 2014 ... | reverse complement strand
GGGCGTGCGTGCGTTTGCAGGGCTCGGATTCACGCCGCAGACGCACTCCTCTCGCGATGATGCGATGGCCGAGAGGTGCGCCCACGGCTCGGGTGCGCCCGGCGCAGAGCCCGCCGTGGCCTTTCGCGACGTACACGTGCAGTACCGAAGCGTCAAGGGCGCGCCGCACACGGTATTCGACGGCCTCGACCTCGCCATACAGCCGGGGGAGAAGGTCGCGCTCGTGGGCTCCAACGGAGCGGGAAAGACCACGCTCATGAAGCTCATGTGCGGCCTCATCAAGCCCACATCCGGCGAGGTGCGCCTCGGCGGCGTGGCCACGCGCGCGATGAGCCCGGAAGACATCTCCGGTGCGATCTCGCTCGTCTACCAGAATCCCGAGCAGATGTTCATCAAGGACACCGTGCGCGCCGATGTGGAGTTTGCCATGCGCGCACGCGGGCTGGCGGGCTGGCAGGAGCGCGCCCAGGAGCTCATCGACCGTTTCCGGCTGGGCGACCTCGCCGATCGTGACGGGCGCCTCATGTCGGGCGGCCAGATGCGCCGGGCATCGCTCGCCATTGGCATCGCGCTCAATCCGCCGATCCTCCTACTCGATGAGCCCACGGCAAACCTCGACATCGCCACGCGGCGCGAAATTGTGCGTACCATCGCCGACCTGCGCGGCGTTACGGACACCGTGGTCATCGCGACGCACGACATGCAGCTTGTGTGCCAGTTCGCCGACCGGGTGATCGTGCTCAATCAAGGCGAGGTTATCGGCGACGGCACGCCGGAGGAGATTTTCCACAACGAAGCCGTGGTCGAGGCGTCGGGCATCTGCCCGCCCGAGATCTATGCCATGGGCGCCGCGCTCGATGCGCGGGCAACCTGCTTCGATATCGAGGACTTCCTCATGTGCTTCGACGGCTACCGCGAGCTGGCGCTTGCTGCCATCGGCGGGTAAATCCGGAGCGTCAAACAAGGGGCTGCCCCCCATGTGACATGGAAAGGAGATGCGAGCTTGATGCTCGAAAAACTCTCAGAGAACGTCATGGATAAGGTGTCAATCGACTTCCTGCGCAACCAGGTGCTCAGGAACGCGTACGGCAACGACGACACGCCCATCGCCAAGCTCGACCCGCGCGTGCTCATCGTGTGGTACCTCTTCTTCGGCCTCGTGCCGTGGTTCCTCTCCGACGTGACCGTGCTGCTGGGGCTCTTCCTCTTCTGCGCCGTCACCACAAGGCTCGCTCGCGTTGCGCCGCTCGTGCTCTTCGTATTTGCGCTGGGCGTGTTCTCGCAGACGGGCTATCTGTTCATCGTGGCGCTTTTCTTTGGCGGCAGCGTCGAGACGCTCGTTCCCTTGCTCGTGCTCACCCTCAAGGTCACCACCTGCTCGCTTGCGTCGATTACCGTGTTTTCGGGCCTCGATCCCGATCGCCTCTCGAATGGGCTTCTCTGGTTTGGTTGCCCGGAGCGCCTCTCGTTCTCCATCTCGTTTGCCTACCGGATTCTCCCCATCATGTTCGAGGAGCTGCAGAACATCCTGCTCTCTTTCCGCCTCCGCGGCCAGGCGCCGGCGCACGATACGCTCATGGGCAAGCTGCGCTGGCTGGTGTACCAGGTGAAGACCATCGTCCAGTCGTTCTACCCGCTCATGCTCAACATGGCGAAGCGCTCGCGCACCACGGTGGAAGCACTCGAGCTCAAGGGGTACCGGTACGCATCGTCCAATATGGCCGTGCTCAAGATCAAGCTCTCGTCGCTTGCCATCGGCCGGAACGACCTTATCTTCGCTGCCGTCTCGATCGCTTGGGCCGCGCTTTGCTTCGCGCTGCCCGCTCTCGCGGGCGTGCTTTTGTAGGCGCGCATTGTGCCTGCGCCGGGCGGGCGTGCTCAGGAAGGTGCGCGGCACGCCAGCGTCGGGCGGGCGCACCGGCCACTCCAACGGCAATCAATAGAGGGGAAATCAATGAACATCGATTTTCACACACATGGAAAATTAGCTAAGTACCTGGCATTCTCGCCGGCGTACACCGATTGGCTCTTTGGCGAGGCGGCCTCGGCCGGACTCGATGCCATATGCCTCACCGAGCATTTCAACACGCTCGGATTCGACCAGGTGTATGCCGACATCGCGGCGCGCTTCCCCCGGGAGGGCGACGCCTTCAACGTGAACGGCCTTCTGGTCTTCCCGGGCATGGAGGTGGATGTTGCGGAGAGCGGCCATACGCTCGTGCTCGGTGCGATGGAAGAGATCCTCGATTTCAATAGGGCGCTCGAGCCCCATAAGGCCAAGGGGTCGTTTCTTCCGCTCGCGGAACTTGCGGAAGAGGTCCGCCGGCGAAGGCTCTTCTTTGGCGCGGCGCATCCGTTCCGGGCGCCCGGCCACATTCCCGAGCAGCCGCGCGAGGCGCTCGCAGCGTTCCAGTTTGTCGATCTGAACGGCAAGGACCTCGCGCACGACTTCGAGGGAACGATCGCGAAGACCTGCGCCTTCGCGCAAGAGCTCGGCGTGCCCGTGGTCTCGGGGAGCGACACGCACCAGGCATTTCAGTATGGATGCGCCGTCACCGTCATGAGCGAGCGCGTAACGACCGTAGCCGACCTGCGTGCGCAGGTGCTTTCGGGGGATTACCGCATTTCCTACGCGTCCGACCTTGCCTTTAAGGTTAAGACGGCGGGCATGCTCAAGCGTGCGCTCAAGGAGATTGACCGCTTGGGCGGCGATTACGTGCAGACGCTCATAGCGGGGGCAGAGTAGGGGAGCCATGATCGATCCGTCGCTTTTTCCCACGGGCGTGGTCTACACGCCCGCCGAGGAGCTCATCATCAACCACATCGTCGAGAAGCCGCCCGAGTTCCTTCTGCAGTCGATTCAAGACGTGGCGGCGAGCCTCGGCATCTCCGAGGCCACGGTGTCGCGGTTCGCGCGCCATGCGGGGTTCGGCGATTTCAAAACGCTGAAGAATGCTGTCGCGGCGCGCTCGCTGGGGCCCGCGGATAAAATGTCGGCAAGTATCGATGAGGGCGCGGGCGACGTGCAAGCGTTCCTGCGCCAGCAGCGCGCGAACATCGATCGCACGCTTGAGGGGCTCGATGAGGAATCGTTTGCCAAGGCGATGCATGCGCTCGTGACAGCGCGGCGCATCTTCTTGCACGGCAAGGGCGCCTCGGCCTGCGTGGCCGAGCTGCTGCGCTTCCGCCTCAACCGCTACGGGATGCTTGTGGAGTTGCTGCCTGCGGGCGGCACGGAGCTCATGGAGGGCCTCGTGCACGCGGGGCCGAGCGACGTGCTCGTGACCTTCGGCTTCCAGCGCGTGTCGCCTGAGGGCCAGGCGCTTTTGGACCATGGTGAGAAGGTTGGCTGCACGACGGTGCTCTTCACCGATCGCTATGTGCGCAGCGCGGGACCGAGAGCGACGATCGAGCTCTATACCTACCGCGGGGAGCCGCGTGCGTATCATTCGATGGCGAGCGCGGTGGCGTTGGTCGACGCGCTTGTGGTGGGCATTGCGGCGCAACTGGACGGGCCGGCGCTCGAAACTCTCGACCGCATCAAAGAGCTCAAGCGGGCGTACGGTCATCTGCTTGCGCGCTAGGGGAGCGCTGAGGTGGCGATGCGTCGCCCCCAAGGGCTTCTAAGGGGCTTCGAGCTGGCTCTCGCGCCCGGTTCCCTGCTCGCTGAGAAGCGTTTTCAACTTTTGGGCACTTAAACGGGGAGTGTCGGAGTAGACGCGGCGCGGTGCGCGGGGAATGCGCAGGTAGGGACGCTGGCGCTTTTCCGTCTACTTCGCTTGATCCCCATGGAGTGCCCAAAAGTTGAAATGTTGGGCAAGCGGCACCTGTTCGGCCGTTTGACTCGTTAGGGCCTCGACATAGCCCTCACGGACGACCTTGACCTCCTCCGCGATATTCTTCTTGTTCCGACAGCTCGAATCATGCCGGGTGGGTTGTGCCCCCGTCCTGTCCGGACGTTATTCCGCTGTCAAAGTGTTGAAGTGTTTTGTGTAGCCCTCGGTGTTCTTGATGAGTTAATTTGCGTGATTCCCAAGGCTCATCTCCTTCTATTGAGAAAAAATGCCGCATGCGGCAAAATTGCTCAATAGAAGGCAGACGGGAATCAAAGCGAGGCGCATATGGAAATCAGGCGGGACCGCTACCTCAACAGGCTCATCGATCGCATGCACAACGGTATGGTCAAAGTGATCACGGGCATCCGTCGTTGCGGGAAGACATACCTGCTCTTCAACCTCTTCGGCGACTACCTGCGTTCGGAGGGCGTCAATGACGAGCACATCATCGAGGTCGCGCTCGATGTCGAGGAGAACGCCGCCCTCCGCGACCCCGCTGCGCTGTACGCTCACCTGCGCTCAAGGATCGCGAGCAGGCGCGAGCAGTACTACGTCTTTCTCGACGAGGTCCAGTACGCCATCTCGCGCGAGGAGCTCAAGGATCCGGACGTTCCGCCCCGGCTCTACGGCGTGCTCAACGGGCTTCTGCGCATGCGCAACGTCGACGTGTACGTGACGGGGAGCAACTCGAAGCTCCTCTCGCATGACGTCATGACGGAGTTCCGGGGGCGCGGGGACGAGGTTCGCGTGCGGCCGCTGTCCTTCTCCGAGTTCATGCAGGACTTCGACGGCGACCGCTATCAGGGTTGGGCCGAGTACACGGTGTACGGAGGTATGCCGCTCGTACCCTCGATGCGCACGGACGAGCAGAAGGCGCGCTACCTCGAGCGGCTTTTCGAGGAGACGTATCTGAAGGACGTCGTGGAGAGGTACGAGATCAGGAAGCGGGACGAGCTTGATGACCTCGTGAACGTGCTCGCCTCCGGCATCGGGACCCTCACGAACCCGAGCAAACTTGAGAACACGTTCAAAAGCGTGCTCCATTCCAAGATCTCCTCGAACACCATCTCCAGCTATATCGGATATCTCGAGGACGCCTTCGTCATCGAGGAGGCGCGGCGCTACGACGTGAAGGGAAGGGGCTACATCGGCAGCCCCCTGAAATACTACTTCGAGGACGTGGGGCTCCGAAACGCGCGGCTCGGCTTCCGGCAGGTCAAGGAGAGCCACATCATGGAGAACGTGGTCTACAACGAGCTCAGGGCGCGCGGGTACTCCGTGGACGTCGGCGTGGTCGAGAAGCGCGTCCGCGAGGAGGGCAGGGACGTTCGCAAGCAGCTTGAGGTCGACTTCGTCGCCAACAGAGGCTCCGACCGCGTCTACATCCAATCGGCGCTGGAGATGAGGACTCCCGAGAAGGCCGCACAGGAGAAGGCCTCCCTGCTCGGCATCAACGACAGCTTCAGGAAGGTCGTGCTCGTGCGCGACGTGGTGAAGCCCCTGCGCGACGAGCGGGGCGTGGTCACGATGAGCGTGCTCGACTTCCTGCTCGATGAGAACAGCCTTGTTGGGATATAGGAGAAGAAGCGACCACGTTGAGTTCAATTATGAGTTCATTCGGGCGTCGAAGATTCGGCTGATTTCGGTTAATAGGGAGACGGCGGTACACCACGTAAACGAGAGACCATGGAAATGCGCGATTTGATTACTGAGTGGGAGTAGCGAGAAACGGCACCGTCAAAGCCCCTGACCTGCGGAGAGGTCGGGGGCTTTTCTTTTCTGGCAACCTCTGGGCAACCTTTGCGGGCACTAGGCCTGAAAATGGAGGTAAGAATTCTCGCGCGCTTCCTTCAGTTCGCCAAAAGAAATGAATGGGCACCAGGGTCGGTGTAACTCATTATGCAACGAAGGCTATATCGTTGCATTATAATATGCAACGAAAGAAGCTTCGACGCATTATCATTCAGGCGAAGGGGAGAACCCATGCGAGAAACCAGGACCCTTGAATTCAAGGAATCGGTCACCAAGACGTTCCTCAAGACCGTAAGCGCCTTCGCAAACTACGGTACAGGTCGCATCTTGTTCGGGGTTGACGACTCGGGTGCCGCGGTCGGCCTCGCAGATCCGTCGGCGGACGCGCTTCGAATCGAGAACATGATCAACGACTCGCTCGACCCCGTTCCGCGCTACACCCTTAACGTCGATGAGGCCAACAAGACTATCTGCCTAACCGTGAACGAGGGGAAGTCGAAGCCGTATTATTGCAACCGGAGGGCCTACCGAAGGGCGGATTCAGCGACTATCGAGGTTGACAAGATCGAGCTCGGCAGGCTGGTGCTTGCCGGGCAGAACCTCAACTTTGACGAGCTCCCGTCCTCCCGCACCGATTTGTCGTTCTCGCTTTTGGCGGAGCGCTTCATGAGGCATCTCGGGCTGACCGCCTTCGATGACAACTCCCTTCGGACTCTCGGGCTCCTCGGGATAGACGGGGCGTACACCATTGCCGGGGAGATCCTCGCCGACGACAACGGCTTCCCGGGTATCGATGTCGTGAAGTTCGGTTCGAGCATTAGCGAGCTGCTCGACCGTAAGGCCGTCGAGGGTCGCTCCGCTCTCGAGCAATATGGTGCAGCACTTGAGATGTACGAGCGTTATCTCGTGTACGAAACGGTTTCGAGCGCTGCCAGGGAAAGGGTGGAGCGTGTCCCGTTCGAGGCGTTTCGAGAGACGGTGGCGAACGCGCTCGTCCATCGCGTATGGGATGTCCCCGCCAACATCACCGTCTCAATCTACGACGACCGAGTTTCCGTAGTCTCTCCGGGCGGTCTCCCCAGCGGCGTGACCGAGGAGGAGTATCTAGGGGGCGGCGTCTCGATCCCAAGGAATCCCGTTATAGCCAACATATTCTTCCGTCTCGATTACATCGAGCAGTTCGGGACAGGCATCGCGCGCATCAACGAGGCGTATGAAGGACTGGCGGTTAAGCCCGCCTTCGAAATTCGCGAGAATTCCATCGCGGTGACCCTGCCCTTCGAGGCGGCGCGGCCGGAGGGGGTGACCCTTGATGAGCGCAAGCTCATGGACGAAATGAGTCGGAGCATCCTGATGACCCGCGCGGAGATCGGTCTCCGGAGCGGCTTCAGTAAAGACAAGACCACGCGTATTCTGAACGCCCTCGCGTCGCGCGGCCTCGTTGCGAGGGAGGGCTCTGGTAGGGGGACGCGGTATCGCAGGGTGTAGCGTATTCCCATGCGCCCGTGCGAGGGTTTCGAGAAGGCAATTTACAGCATTCACGCACGCGGCGGATGGGATGTTTACCTCACGGGATTGAATGCAATCCCAAAGGTCCTCATTGCCCGCACGAGGCACGAGCCTTATACCTGGGAGGGCGTGCTCGTGTTGGACCTTGCGAGATGGTTGCTCGGCGAGCAGGGGTTCTGAGCGTCATACGGGGATGTCGCTCGATAGGGCACGGGCGCGCAGGGCCGTTCGTGCACGCACGGGAAACGCCGTCGCCGTATGGGCGGCCAGTCGCGTCCGATTGGCCTTTTGTTAAACAGGCCAATCGAGTGCGCGCGAAGCGATCGCGTCAACAACGAAGTCCCAACCTGCTTGCCAACTCATGGGCAAGCCGCCTGAGACTATTCATTTCTCCATATGTGTGAAACGTACATCGGCATTTCGCTCAGGAAAGCCGACAACCCATACCAAGATTTTTTATGTCATTCCACGCAGAATGCGAAAAACGCGTTCTCTCTCCAATCGCCATAATCATCGCTCCTTATATATATAGAGCAATCAGGGAAGCAGTTTACTGGGGGAAATGAATCAAACCCGAACTATAAATAATACAACTAAAGTAACAAAAAGGAGGATTTGAAAATGAAGGCAATCGCAATCAATGGCAGCCCTAGAAAGGGTTGGAATACAGAGGCATTATTGAAAGAAGCCCTAAGAGGGGCCTCCTCTATGGGCGCGGAAACAAAACTCGTACAGCTATACGATTTGAACTACACAGGATGTAGAAGTTGCTTTGGATGCAAGAGAAAAGGCATGGAAGGTCGTCACTGTGTGATAAAAGACGAATTGAGTCCAGTGCTTGATGAGATATTAAAGGCGGACATCGTATTTCTTGGTACGCCGATATACTTTGGTGACATGACGGGGCAAATGGTCAGTTTATTCGAAAGATTGGCATTCCCGCTTTTATCCTATGACAAAGCAAATAAAAACTTATTTGATGGGAAAATCAACGCTGCAATGTTCTACACCATGAATGCCAGCGAAAAATACTATAAAGAAAGCATGGAGCAAGGGCTGCAATTCAGAACGAATCTTTTGAAGCTTTTGGGTGGCACTGTAGAAGTGTATGCGGCTTGTGATACGTATCAGTTCTCGGATTATTCGAAATATCATGCAAGCTCTTTTGATGAAAGCCATAAGAGAAAAGTACGTGAAGAACAATTCCCTAAAGATCTGCAAGCTGCATTTGAAATTGGATGCAGACTAGCTGCAAAAGCGTAAGCAAATAAAACACAGTTTGTAGAGGAGAAGAAGGATCAAATCAACAAAAGAAAAGGGAACGTGGCAACAAATAATCTCTAAACATAATTGATTAGTAATTGTCGAGTGAGAGTAGCGAGAAACGGAACCGTGCAAGCCCCTGACTTGCGGAAAGGTCGGGGTTTTTCTTTTCTGGCAACCTCTGGGCAACCTTTCGATGAATGCGTTGCTTTATTTCTCGGGGGTAGGCGCCTCATTTGGGCGTGTCCTGCAGTAAAAATCGCGGTCTGAGGCGCAATGCGTTGCAGTGAAATAGCGTTCGAAAGCAGGGTGACCAGAGAAGTTGAGGTTTTTCGTACTAGATTCCGACAATGCCGAGCAAGCGGCTCGACTTCAACTGCGTGACCTGCTGTTTTGCTGATGAGTAATAGTAGCTACTCGGCAAAGACCGAGATTGAATACGAAAAGCTCAACTTCTTTGCTCGGGAGTGGTGAAAATCGTCTTCGCGGCAGGCGTGAGCTCGGCTGATGCGGTAACCATGGAAAGTGTGAACGTCTGGGTGCCTGATATGCGCGGATCGGCAGGCTGCGATGCAACGCGAGGCCCGCCGATCCGGGAGTTGTGAACCTCATGCCGTCCTTTGTCCCCTTACGTTTGAGGGTTTGATGTGAACGGCTCGGTCCATTCGTTTCTAGTCGAACAGGCTCGGCATGTCGTCGTCCTTCATGAGTGCGCCGGCACAAGGCAGGCTCTGGGCGGTGAACTTCTCCGCCGAGACGCCAGCGCCCAGTACCTCTTCGGTGGTGCTCACAGTGGTGATCGCGCGGCCCTTCTTGGCCGTGAAGGCCTGGACGCCCTGGGTGTTTGTGGTCGTCTTGGTTTTGAGTAGCGAAGTGTTGAAGTTCATCAGGCGATAGTCGCTCGAGACCAGCGCGATGTCACGGTCCTCTTTAAGCACCTGGGCGTACAGCAGCTTGGACCCGCCGTAGATGGCGTTCTTGAGGCGCTTGCGGTTGGTCTTGGTGACGTAGCCGGCAAGCGCGACGCGCACCGCGCGGCCGTTTTCGAAGATGAACAACGCGTCGGCTTTGTAATCCTCGGGATCGATGACCCAGATCACGCTCTCATCCGGATCCATCTCGAGGTCGGTTGCCAGATACGATCCCAGCTGGGCGGACTTGGTGTCCTCGAACGCCGCGACCTTGCATTTGTACACCTGGCTCTTGCTGGTGAATACCAGCAGCTCGTGCGTGTTGGCGGACGGGAACTCGATAAAGGGCTCGTCGCCGTCCTTGTATTTGAGCTCCGCGGCCTTGCGCAGAACGCGGTCCGTCATCTTCTTGAGGTAGCCCTCGCGCGAGAGCATGATGGTGACCGGGTACTCCTCGACCTCGGGTTCCAGGCTTACCTCGATGACGTCGGAGGGCTCGATGCGGCCCGTGCGACGTGGCATGACGTATTTCTTGTTGACCGCCGCCAGCTCGTTGCTGATGACTTTCTTGATGTTCTCCTCGCTCGAGAGGATCTCCTCGAGTTCGGCAATCTCGCCCTCGAGCTTCGCGATATCCTTGGTGCGGTTGAGGATGTACTCCTCGTTGATGTTGCGCAGCTTGAGCTCGGCGACGAACTCGGCCTGGGTCTCGTCGATATCAAATCCGCGCATCAGGTTGGGGACTACCTCTGCTTCGAGTTTGGTGCCGCGGATGATGGCGATAGCCTTGTCGATGTCGAGCAAGATCGCTTCGAGACCGTGCAACAGGTGCAGGCGCTCGGACTTCTTGTCCAGGTCGAAGTTCACGCGACGGCGCGTGGATTGGACGCGCCATGCGACCCACTCGTGCAGGATCTGACGCACTCCCATCACGCGCGGGTAGCCGTCGACCAGCACGTTGAAGTTGCATGAGAACGAATCCTGCAGCGTGGTGATGCGATAGAGCTTTGCCATGAGCTTCTCGGGGTCGACGCCGCGCTTCAGATCAATGGCGATACGCAGGCCGGAGAGGTCGGTCTCGTCGCGGATGTCGGCGATCTCGCGTACCTTGCCCTCCTTGGAGAGCTTGACGATACGGTCGATGATGACATCGGTCTTGGTGGTATAGGGGATCTCGTAGACCTCGATGATGCGCTCTTCGGGGATCCAGCGCCACCGCGAGCGGATCTGGAAGCTGCCCAGGCCCGTCTCGATGATGCGCTCCATCTCTTCGCGACGGTAGATGATCTCGCCGCCGGTGGAGAAATCGGGCATGGGCATGTACTCGAGCAGGTCGCAGTCGGGGTCCTCGAGGAAGTGCATGGTGGCGGTGCATACCTCATTGAGGTTGAAGCCGCAGATGTCGGAGGCCATGGCCACGCCGATGCCCTTGTTGGCCGAGACCAGGATGTTGGGGAACGTGGTGGGCAGCAGGCGCGGCTCCTTCATGGCGCCGTCGTAGCTGTCGATAAAGTCGACCGGGTCCTTGTCGATGTCCTTGAAGATCTCGGCGCAGATGGGGGAGAGCTTTGCCTCGGTGTAACGCGAGGCTGCGTAGCTCAGGTCGCCCGAGTAGTACTTGCCGAAGTTGCCCTTCGACTCCACGAACGGCGCCAGCAGCGCCTCGTTGCCCGTGGCGAGGCGTACCATCGTCTCGTAGATGGCGGCATCGCCGTGCGGGTTGAGCTTCATGGTCTGGCCGACGATGTTGGCGCTCTTTTGACGATCGCCTTTCAACAAGCCCATCTTGTACATGGTGTAGAGCAGTTTGCGATGCGAGGGCTTGAAGCCATCGATCTCGGGGAAGGCACGAGAGACGTTGGTGCTCATGGCGTACGGCATGTAGTTGGTCTCGAGCGTCTCCGTGATGGGCTGCGCCGTGACCTCCGAGTGCAGGCCGATGACGTTATCGGTGTTAACCTGCTTCTTCTTGCTCTGGGTGTTGGTTTTCTTCTTAGCCACGTTTTCCTCTTGATGCTTCCTGGGGGAGGGGTCGTTATCTTGATGCGGTCGGGGCCGCGCAACGGCAGCCGCCAGCCCTTACTGCAGGTCCAGCTGGTCGAGATATTCCTTGCCGTGCTCGGCGATATGGCGCTTGCGGCCCGCTTCGTCGTTGCCCAGCAATAGGTTGAACATGGTCTCCATCTTGGCGACGTCCTCGGGCTCCACCTTGATCAGACGGCGCGTCTCGGGGTTCATGGTGGTGAGCCACATCATGTCCGGGTCGTTCTCACCAAGACCCTTGGAGCGGTTGATGGAGCACTTCTGGTCGCCGATCTCTGCCAAGATATCGTTTTTCTCGAGCTCGGTGTAGGCGAAGTAGGTTTTCTCCTTGCAGTTGATCTCGTAGAGCGGCGACTCGGCGATGTATACGTAGCCCTCGTCGATAAGCGTGGGCACCAGGCGGTAGAGCATCGTCAAGATGAGCGTACGGATGTGGTAGCCGTCGACGTCGGCGTCCGTACAGATGATGACCTTGCTCCAGTTGAGGTTATCAAGATCGAAGGCGCCCAGGTTCTTGATGCGCTTATCCTTGATCTCCACGCCGCAGCCCAGCACCCGCATGAGGTCCATGATGACATCGGACTTGAAGATGCGCGGGTAGTCCTCCTTTAGGCAATTGAGGATCTTACCGCGGACGGGCATGACGCCTTGGAACTCGGCATCGCGCGAGGTGCGGATGGCGCCCGCCGCCGAGTCGCCCTCTACGATGTAGACTTCGCGGCGGGTCTTGTCCTTGGAACGGCAGTCGATGAATTTCTGCACGCGGTTGGCCATGTCGGTCTTCTGCTGCAGGTTGGTCTTGATGCTCTGGCGGGTCTTCTCGGCGTTCTCGCGCGAGCGCTTGTTGATGAGCACCTGCTCTAGGATCTTGTTGGCGGCGTCTTTGTTCTCGATCAGGTAGGTCGAGAGGCGCTCCTTGAAGAATGCCGTCATGGCCTGCTGGATAAAGCGGTTGTTGATGGCCTTCTT
>ERZ835080.1986-NODE-1986-length-12296-cov-3.199984_pt1 | contig 12296 bp, 7 predicted proteins | sample MGYA00519688_ERZ835080 | MGnify/ENA primary metagenome ERZ835080 (study PRJEB31850, sample SAMEA3708770) | human gut metagenome | biome: human gut; feature: human-associated habitat; material: faeces | place: China | collected 2014 ... | reverse complement strand
CCGCTATCCTCGTGGCCGCGGTGTATTGCTGGACTGGAAATGTCCGTTGGAAGAAATCCCGGTAGGCAAGGGCCGGAAGCTGAAAGACGGAAAGGATATCGCCGTGCTGACCCTTGGCCCGATAGGAAATATCGCGGCAAAGGCCATTGAACAGGCCGAAAAAGAAAAAGGAATTTCCATCGCCCACTACGACCTGCGTTTCCTGAAACCGCTGGACGAAGAACTGCTGCACGAAGTGGGCCGCACATTCCGCCACATCGTCACCATAGAAGACGGAACGATTCAGGGAGGAATGGGAAGTGCCGTACTTGAATTCATGGCCGACCATGAATATACCCCGACAGTCAAACGCATCGGAATTCCGGATAAATTCGTGCAACACGGCACGGTAGCCGAGTTATATCAGCTCTGCGGAATGGATGAAGACAGCCTGACAAAAGAATTGCTGAAGCAATGTGAACTTCTGCCCGACATGAGCAAAATAAAAGAATTAACTAACTGAAGATGAAGATAATTATCGCAGGTGCCGGAAACGTAGGCACCCACCTGGCTAAATTATTGTCCCGGGAAAAACAGGACATTATCCTGATGGACGATGACGAAGAAAAACTAAGTGCCCTCAGCGCCAACTTCGATTTGTTGACTGTCACGGCTTCTCCTTCTTCCATCTCGGGACTGAAAGAGGTAGGCGTGAAAGAAGCGGACTTGTTCATCGCAGTCACCCCCGACGAAAGCAGGAATATGACTGCCTGTATGCTAGCCACCAATCTGGGTGCCAAAAAGACTGTCGCCCGCATCGACAACTACGAATATCTTCTGCCCAAAAACAAGGAATTCTTCCGGAAACTGGGTGTAGACTCATTGATCTATCCGGAAATGCTTGCTGCCAAAGAAATCGTATCTTCCATGCGTATGAGCTGGGTACGTCAATGGTGGGAATTCTGCGGAGGCGCCTTGATACTGATCGGTACCAAGATGCGCGAAAAAGCGGAAATACTGAATATTCCCCTCCATCAACTGGGTGCACCGGACATCCCTTACCACGTGGTAGCCATCAAACGCGGAACGGAAACCATCATTCCGCGCGGAGACGATGTTATCAAACTGCACGATATTGTTTATTTCACCACTACACGCAAATATATTCCTTATATCCGGAAAATAGCCGGCAAGGAGGATTATGCCGATGTACGCAACGTCATGATCATGGGCGGAAGCCGTATCGCCGTCCGTACCGCTCAGTACGTGCCGGATTATATGCAGGTAAAAATTGTAGATAACGACATCAACCGTTGCAACCGGCTGACTGAATTATTGGACGACAAAACCATGATCATCAACGGCGATGGTCGTGATATGGACCTGCTCATCGAAGAAGGTTTAAAGAATACCGAAGCATTTGTCGCCTTGACGGACAATTCGGAAACGAACATCCTCGCCTGTCTCGCCGCCAAACGTATGGGAGTGGAAAAGACGGTGGCGGAAGTAGAGAATATCGACTATATCGGCATGGCGGAAAGTCTTGATATCGGCACGGTCATCAATAAGAAAATGATTGCCGCCAGCCACATTTATCAGATGATGCTGGATGCCGATGTATCCAATGTCAAATGCCTGACGTTTGCCAACGCCGATGTGGCTGAATTTACCGTACCCGCCGGAGCAAAGATTACTAAAAATTTAATCAAGGATCTGGGATTGCCCAAAGGAACAACCATCGGAGGTATGATTCGCAATGGCGAAGGAGTGCTCGTAACCGGAGATACGCTGATTCGTCCCGGAGACCATGTCGTTGTATTCTGCCTGAGTATGATGATCAAGAAGATTGAGAAGTTCTTTAATTAAGTAATAGGTATTAGGTAATAGGTAATAACCGTAGCAGCTTGTACTTGACATTATATCTGATACTTGGCGCATAATACTTAATACTTAATACCTATTACTTATTACTTAATACCTATTACTTAAAAAATGATTAATTCGAGGATGATATATCGCATCATGGGGTTTCTGTTACTGATAGAAACGGCTATGTTAATGTGTTGCGGTGGTGTTTCACTATTTTACAAGGAAGATGATTTAAACAGTTTTCTGCTTTCATCAGCTATCACGGCCTTTGTAGGTGTGATTATGCTTGCTATTGGAAGAGGGGCCGAAAAGTCACTCAACCGCCGCGATGGATATGTGATTGTCAGTGTAGCCTGGATTGCTTTCTCCTTTTTTGGAATGTTGCCCTATTATATAGGCGGGTATATTCCAAGTGTCACCGATGCCTTCTTCGAGACAATGTCCGGCTTCAGCAGTACCGGTGCCACCATCATGAATAATATAGAATCGATGCCTCACGGAATCCTTTTCTGGCGGGCAATGACTCAGTGGATCGGCGGTCTGGGAATTGTATTCTTTACGATTGCCGTTCTTCCGATTTTCGGTATGGGAGGTATTCAGGTATTTGCCGCCGAAGCCAGCGGGCCGACTCATGACAAAGTACATCCCCGTATTGGTGTTACCGCCAAATGGATCTGGGGCATCTATGCCGGTATGACGGGGACATTGATTATATTACTGGTATTCGGGGGCATGGGACTTTTCGACAGTATCTGCCACGCTTTCACCACGACCAGTACAGGTGGGTTCTCCACCAAGCAGACAAGTATCGAATATTACCACTCGCCTTACATAGACTATGTAATATCTGTTTTCATGTTCCTCTCGGGAGTCAACTTCACGCTATTATTGCTGATGTTCAATGGGAAAATAAAGAAGTTTATCCATGATGCCGAGCTGAAGTTTTATTTTATGTCTGTTGCCTTTTTCACGGTTTTCATAGCAGTCTGGCTTTATCAGACCAGTTCAATGGGAGCAGAAGAAGCATTCCGGAAATCTCTGTTCCAAGTAATCTCCTTACAGACTTCAACCGGTTTTGCCACTGCCGACTATATGCTCTGGCCTTCCATTCTCTGGGGCTGTCTTCTTATCGTAATGATAATGGGTGCTTGCGCAGGCAGTACGACAGGTGGTATCAAATGTATCCGCATGGTTATCCTCTTCAAAGTTGCCAAAAATGAATTTAAACATATTCTGCATCCCAATGCAGTATTGCCCGTACGGGTGAATAAACAGGTGATCTCCCCCTCTATCCAGTCTACCGTACTGGCATTTACATTTTTGTATGCAATCATCGCCATTATCAGCATTCTTGTCATGATGGGCTTCGGAGTGGGATTTCTCGAATCTATCGGAACGGTCATATCAAGTATAGGAAACATGGGACCGGGACTCGGCACGTGTGGCCCTGCCTTCTCGTGGAGTGAATTGCCTGATGCAGCCAAATGGTTGCTCTCCTTTTTGATGCTTCTCGGACGTCTGGAGTTGTTTACGGTATTGCTGCTGTTCAGTTCCGATTTCTGGAAAAGAAATTAAATCAAATATCATACATAAAAAAGGTGCCGACTATTAGCCGGCACCACCATACACCAATTCAAACCTTTCTTATCTAAAGAAATATTATATTTTTCTCAGAACAATCTTTCTTACTACTGGCTTGTTGATTTCGTAGATCTTGGAAATCAGAACATCCATCTCTTGTTCACGTGCGTCGCGAATTTCTTTAAACATCATCTTTGAATAAAGATCCCGACGTCCTTTCAACCACATGTTCTTCTCTACATTTTCATCCATCACTTCAATAGCCTTTCTGTCATTAGCAAACAATAAGCCTTTTTGTTGAAAGAAACCAAACTGGCACCACGCATATTCTCTAAATGTTCTTTCAAGTTCCCAACGATACTCATTGAGGTGCATGATAGTTAATGCCTGCTGGTATTGTGGAGTTTTAGATTCTGCAGCTAAATTTATACCCTTTGCCAAATCAGCAGCATCCCAGGTTCCTATTTCCTGATCGTCAATCAACAGTTTATATTGCCCCTTCAAACCGGTAACTTTCAGCAATTCAGTATTCATCTCTTCCATAAAAGGAACTTCTTTTATAACTTCTGCCTGACTCTTCTTAGAACCCCAGCCTCGTGCAATAGTATCCAAAGGATATGGTAACGCCTCTGCCAGATAATCAAAACTAATATCTTTACCTATTTTCTTAATATTTGAGATGGTACAACCTTCTGCCTTCACTGCTTGCTTCTTATTTGCATTGATTTCCATGTTGGCCACATCTTTACCAGCAAAACCTTGTGCTTTCAAGAAAAGATAAGCCATCACCATATGACCGTCATTGTCCGGATGGATACGATCGTTACCACAAAGAGTAAAACTAGGATCTTTTTGTTGAAGTTCCTGATTTATAGCTACCATAGGCGCATTCCAATCTGTAAATTCCCAACCATTTCTTGCAGCAGATTCTCTTTGATATTCTATAATTCTCTTAATAGTCTCATTTTTTTTCTTAAAGGCCGTATTATCCTTTATTTGCGCAGTTTCATCATAAGGAGAAGTTCCCGTCATTACGATACGAGTATGTGGCAATTCCTTGAAACGTTTTTCCATCTGCTGGAAGTTCTTGATGCTTTCCTGATACTTCTGTTCACCAAATTCTTTCGCATTATCACCATTATATTCATAATAACCGGAATCATTCATACCGAAAGTCACCATCAATACAGTAGGATTTTTGCTAAAAATGTCACCATCCAAACGTTTATTCATATCATACGCTGTATCACCACCAATACCTCCATTGAATACACGAATAGGCATATTCGGGAAGCGGGTCATGTAATACAACCAGATAAATGAATGGTAACGACCACCATCCGTAATACTATTTCCTAAAAACACAGCTCTATCACCTTCCTTAAAAGGTTTCACGGTCTGAGCAAACGCAGTAGTATATGCCATGCAAACTGCTGCAACTAATACTAAAAACTTTTTCATGTTATCAATCTATATTTTACAAATACTGTTAATCTACTATGAGGGATAATTTAATAGTATAAACTAAAAATTTTATCACCATCTACTTTCTTTTTATTTTAAATTCTTCATTTTAAAATAAGAAAACTCTGCCGGTACATCCTTATCTCCATAATGTAGTAATCCCGGACGCTGCACTCTATCCCAACGAATCAAGGATTTACCCTTGAAAGGGGTATTCTGCACAGATTGCCATGTTTTTCCATCCAGACTTTTATAAAAGTGGAATATACACCCCTGTTCAACTTCCAATTTCAAATATATCTCTTTACTTGCAAAAGCTGAATCATAAAGTACTGACTCAATATCGTCTTTCACCACTTTCAAAATAAGTTTATCTCCTTCAATTCCCCAAGCAATCAGGTTTTTATCATCGCCATACAAGGTCAATCCTTTCAGTCCTTTGCCTGTGTTTATTACTTTCGTCTCACAGCTATACTGTGGAGATTGAGGACGTAAACATAATGCTGTACCATATTTATTGTTATTCTTTGGAGTACCGGATAAAAATAACTTTCCTTTCTTTAGCACAGCGTGTATATCTGAATAAGGATAATTCCACGTCCAATCAACTTTCAATTGATTCCCCTTAAAATTATCTTCAAAATCCGAAAGAGGCTCTTGCTTTGTACCGACAAAAGGTATAGGCTGTTCAGCTATAGCCAAATTCCCAGTCTTGAAACGCACCCAATGATCATCCGTCATTTCCATTTCTTGCAAAATCGGTTGACGCCCGATAAAGAAACCATCTCCCTTCAAATAAGCGTGACACATATAAAACATACGACCATCAGATGTTCTCACCACAGTACCATGACCACATGATTTATAATCTCCTTCTCCGCCATGAAGAATGGGGTTTCCAGAATATTTTTCATAAGGTCCACCATAATTCCTTGCACGTGCTACATACACATCATAGTCACTAGAAGGACCACAACATCCATGGGCAGCGTATACTATATAATAGTAGTCGCCTTCTTTAAAATGGTACTGTCCTTCCATACCGATTCCCTTTTCATCTACTAAAAGAGTAAAAGGTTCACCATCCAAATGCAAACCATCAGCGGACAGTTTACATCCTAACAATTCTATCGGACGCGTATCCAAACCATAAGCTTTCCAACTGATATACAACTGCCCGTTATCATCATAAATAAATGCATCGATAGCTTCCTTTCCATACTCTACAATCGGACCATGATCGGTAAATTCATGTAAAGGAGAATCAGACGTAGCTACTCCGATATATGATATCCCGGTACTTTTTTGGCGGGCAGTATAATAACAGTAAACTTTATTATTATGATAAAACAATTCTGGTGCCCAAAATGAATTAGAAGTCCAGGACGGTTGCTTGGTAAAAACATGCCCTACCTGTTTCCAGTTTACCAGATCCTTCGAGGTAAACATTGGATAAAAAGGCGCCCATTCCGAAGAGGTACCCGTAGCATAATATGTATCTTCAATCCGAATGACGGAAGGATCGGGTACATCTCCCCGAATAACAGGATTTGTGAAGTAGTTTTGTTCTTGTGCCACCATTTGCAATGCAAAACAAATACCAAACAAAAAGAGTCCTATCTTTTTCATTGCATTTTATTTCTTAAAAGGATCATACACAGCAACTGCTACACGTGAATCTGCACAACCATAATATAAGTACCATTTCTGATTATGGAATACTAAACCTTCTATAAATACTGTTCCCGCGGGATATTGTCCGCTCTTCTCAAAATCTGATTCCGGAATATAGAATGGTTTATCCAATCGGTCAATCAATTTAGTCGGATCTTTAGCATCGAATAATGCTTGCCCGGCACAATAAGAATTAGCAGTATACAATGTATCACCCTCTGCACCTGACTTATTCTTACCATTATAAAGTAATAAAATACCTTTATCAGTCATGATTGCAGGTGGACCACACTCTGTCAAGTCACTATCAAATTTACCTTTACGAGGAGTAATTACTTTCAGAAAGTCTCCTTTTTCATCAAGCATCGGTTCCCAATTAATCAAATCCGTGGAAGTAGCTACGTTCACAAACTTTTCTCCCCAATACATCCAATATTTTCCATCAATTTTAGCAATCACTTGTTTGCCATCTACCAATTTTGTGACAATAGAAGCAGATTTGGAAAATTCATCAAAAAAACGTCCGCCATATGCTTTTGCAAAAGCCGGACCATATTTTTCCCATATCTGAAGATCACGAGAAGTAGCTACGGCAAGACGGGCCTGCTTACGATTCCATTGTGTATAAAGCATTACATAAAGGCCATCATCTGTCACAGCAACTCGCGGATCTTCACATCCCCCTGGCCATTCCAATTCTTTCTGGTTATCATCTGCCGGATAAAATACAGGAACAGTCATCCGGTTAAAATGCAAACCATCATCAGAATAAGCATACCCTAAGCGAGAAGTGCGTGAACCAATTCCTACCGCCGAATTATCTTCTGCCCGGTAAAGCACAACCACTTTACCATCATAAATTGTAGCAGCCGGATTAAAAGTATCACTAGATTCCCATGCTACCGAATCCTGCCTCATTGGGCAATAAAAAACAGTAGTGGTATCAGGAGAGACAATTGGGTTAATACCTTCCGGACGTTGAAAATCCGCCCATGCCCAATCGGGGAATTCGGATGTTTGCTTCTTCTCTCCACAGGAAGTAATCACTGCTGCAACCATCAGTAAATAAGCTATATGTTGAAATTTTCTTTTCATGATTGTTCTTTATAATAATTCATTAATTAAGGAAAAGATGGTGGAACGACCTTTGCTCCCCACTTCATGTCCGGTTTACCCGAAGTACGGTATTCGATAGTAGCTCCGCTGTTGAGCTGGTCCCAGTCTATCCATGTACTTTCATATGATTTTCCGTTTAGTTTCATGGATTTGATATAGATGTCCTTTTCTGAACCTCCCTTTATCACAATATCACCTTTTTTCAAATGTACCTTGACAGATGAAAAGATTGGAGTATTTACCGTAAATCCCCCCACACCCGGGATTTCCGGATAAAGCCCGATACAAGCAAACACATACCAAGCACCCATTGTGCCCAAATCGTCATTTCCCGGGAGACCGTCTATCTTACTTGAATATTGCTCATTCAACACACGATTAATGATTTCCTGTGTTTTGTATGGACGACCAATCCAATTATATATCCAAGGTATGTGGAAACTCGGCTCATTACCGGAAGCAAACCATGCATCGTTATATCCGGCATCCAAGCGCGTAAAGAATTCATCCAACCGTTTCTCGGCTTTTTCCTTACCACCTATTATTTCTACCAGACCGGCAATATCATAAGGCACCATCCAAAAATAATTCTTATAAGTAGATTCACGAAAGTCTTCACCAAGAGATTTCCACGATCCGTCCGGATTACGTGATTGTAGCCAACCTGTGTCCGAATTATACAAATTCTTCCATGAACGGGCAAAATGAAAATAACGCCAACTGGCAAATTCATCTCCCACTGCATGCAATGCAAACTGTCCGATAGCAAAATCTGCTGAGGTATACTCCAATTGAATAGATGCATTATAATAACCCTTATCCAAATATTGCTTCAATCCCGGGCGAGTCTCCACATCTTGCGACTTAGAACCCGGTTCCTCCGCTCCTTTTCTCATAATCTTAAAGATAGGTTTCGGATCATAATTACGAGCTCCGAAAGCATAGGCATTAGCAATCAGAATAGGAGTCGGATCTCCCTGCATTACCCCTGTTTCAATATTAGCCATCACCCAACGAGGAAAAGAGCCACCGGACTGTTCTGCAAACAATTGATGGGAAACAACAATATCGGAAGCTACCTCCGGATCAAGCATGGATAATAATTGAATTTGTGTACGATACGTATCCCAATTACTAAAAGAAGTATAGTGTTTAGAACGTGACTTATGCACTCTGAAATCCGCTCCCATATATTCCCCATTCACATCGCTACAAACATTCGGGTGAATGAAAGAACGATATAAATGTGTATAGAATTGGGTCGTACGATCGGGATTGGTGCCCTCCACTTCAATCATACCCAAATAATGATTCCATTTTGCCTCCGCCTGATTCTGTATCTTTTGGAAATCCCATTCTGCATTTTCGGCTTTCAAATTTTCACGTGCATTTTCTACTGAAACATAAGAAACTCCAATCTTATATTGAATATTCTTCTTTTTGTTTACATCAAAAGTAAAGTATACACCAGAATACTCACCTTCTGCAAAAGTTGTATTTGGCATCAATTCTTCTCTCTTCCATGTACCGGTTTCAAAAGCATCAGTATCAAACTCTGCTACAAAATAGACTTTATACGGAGTACGGAGCCCACAGAAATTTCCTCCTTCTGCATAACCTTCACACTTATTCGGGGCAGTAATAACAATTGCAGCTTGTTCAATAGGAGTTGCAGAAATACCTCCACCAATGATTATTGTACCATACTGTTGATCTGCCGGATATTCATAACTAGCCATCCCCGTTCGCTCGGTCACTGTCAGTTTTGCCTTGATATCCTCTTGCACCATAGCCTCATAATAACCGGCATGTCCTTTTTCTTCAGATACATTTATACGATAGTTGAGGATGTTATCAGGTGACATTTTCAGTTTTCCCTTCACAGGGAAAGTGGGAAAATTTCCCATATGTTCACAACCACCACCACTCAACTGATTGATAACGAATCCCGACCTTTTGGAAAAATAAGATGGAGTAAATTGTACCATCCCATAAGGATAAGTTGCTCCCGGATAAAGATATCCGGAAGTCAGTCCGGTACCTTTTGTTCCAATCAACGTATTGACTTGATGGACATAGTCACCAGCCACAGCTTGTGTTGTAACCATTCCTTCTAAAACAAGAGAGAATAATAAAATAAATAAGAATTTAAGTTTCATTCCGGATGTTCTTTTAGTAGAGTCTATTTCGAATAAGAAACAGGAATACCACTAATAGTACCCTGTTTCGCTATTCGGATAAAATCGATCGTATTATTGAACTTTATTCTTTGATTCTTTATTCTTTAGACAAAGAGAAAGGCGCAGCATACTTCGAAGTACATCTTTCTTTATTAGGCTGGCTTCCCATTTCAAATTTCAAGACTCCTCCTTCTGCTATATCATCATAATGGATATAGTTTTTATCTAAAAGTCTGCCATTCAAAGTAGCTGATTGTATATATAAATTTTCTTTACTGTTTTCTGGTGCTTCAATCACAAACTTATTGCCATTTTCCATAGTTATGGTAGCCTTCTTAAATAATGGGCTGCCAATCACATATTCATCTGTACCCGGGCAAACAGCATATATACCCAATGAGCTCAGAATATACCATGAAGACATACCGCCTTGGTCTTCATCACCCGGATAACCTTTTTCTGTTGAATTATATAATCTCTCAACAATCTGACGTACCCAATATTGAGTTTTCCACGGCTGACCTGCATAGCAATACAAATAAGGCATGTGTTGAATCGGTTGATTTCCGTGTGCATATTGTCCCATATTAGCCAACTCCATTTCTTTCATTTCATGAATAACTCCACCATAAGTGCCCGGTTTAATTATGTTAGGAATAGTAAATACAGAATCTATTTTAGTAGTAAACTTTTCATCACTTCCAAACAAGTCAATCAAGCCTTGTACATCATGGAACACTGACCATGTATAATGCCATGCATTTCCTTCACAGAAAGGCCCCCCCCATTCCAGTGGATCGAATGGTTCCTGCCATTTACCATCAACACCCTTTCCACGCATAAATCCGATAGACTTATCAAAGACATTTTTATAGTTGTACATCTGACGGGCAAATACTTCTTGGTAATGTTTATTTCCAACCATTTTAGCAAGTTGATATCCGCAGAAATCATCATATGCATATTCCATAGTTTGTGCACTAGAACCCATTGATTCAGGATAAGGAACATATCCTAACTGGAAATATTCTTTCCAGAATCCACGTCCGTTAGCACCACCCCAAGGACCTTTATTCATTGCTTCATGCGCATAAGCCTTCAGTGCTTTTTCAGGATCAAAATCACGAATTCCTTTTGCCCATGCATCTGCCAGCAATGAAATAGAATGATTTCCTAACATTCCTCCTGTTTCACCCGGGGAAGACCATGAAGGCAACCAGCCGCATTGTTCCTGGGCTGCCAAAAGAGCATTCATATAACGTCCCTGCATTGTTGGATGCAAAATATTTGTCAAAGGGAATTGAGAACGGAATGTATCCCAAAATCCATTATCAGTATACATGTAACCATCATAAATTTTACCATTATATGGGCTATAATAATATGGTTCACCATTTTCTTTGCGTTCATAAAATTTGCGAGAGAATAAATTAGCACGGAAAAGACAAGAGTAGAAAGTCTTCATCTGTTCGTCCGTACATCCTTCAACTACAATTCTATTCAATACTTCATTCCAAGTCTTCTGACCGCGTGCTTTCGTTACTTCCAGATTCTTATCTTTACCGAGTTCTTTATTTAAAGTTATCAGAGCCTGCTCTGCACTTATGTATGAGGAAGCTGCTTTAGCCTGAACCTTCGAGCCTTTTTTAAATTTAATAAATGCACCATATCCTTTACCTGCTCCATCTAATTTCTGTGGAAACACTTCATCCTTTTGGTTTTCCCATACGCCGTAATCTTCGAAAGGTTTATCAAATTGAACAACAAAATAATTACGGAATGATTTTGAATCGTTCACAAAACGTTGATTATTTACCCAACCGGAGATTTGTCTCTTAGCCGGATCAATTTTGATTTCACTCATATCCGTATATCCGTCAAGTACCAAATAAGCATCTCCCGTAGTAGGATAGGAAAAACGTAAATGTACACCACGGGTAGTCGGAGCCATTTCAGTAGTAATGCCATTATCGAATGTTACTTTATAATAATGAGGTTTAGCTATCTCATTATCGTGACTAAACTTGGTAGCACGAGCATCTTGATTTACAACCAGCTCCCCTACCATCGGCATGAAAGAATATACAGCATAATCACTCACCCAAGGACTACATTGATGTGATTGGCTAAAAGCACGAATCTTATCAACAGCATACATATACTTAAATCCATCCCCATTTTTACCTGTTTGCGCAGACCACATATGCATACCATAAGGCATACCTGTAGTAGGATAAGTATTACCGTAGCTCAAACCAAAATTAGAATCGGTACCTTGTAGCGTATTCACATACTGTACCAGATCTTTTAGCTGAGCATTCATCACAGTCGAATACAAAAAGAAGATAATTAAATAAACTAGTTTCTTCATGGTTTATTATTGAATATCATTAGTGTCCCATTAAAATTGGGACGAATTAAAAATTAAACAAC
>ERZ835080.1984-NODE-1984-length-12326-cov-12.030967_pt1 | contig 12326 bp, 8 predicted proteins | sample MGYA00519688_ERZ835080 | MGnify/ENA primary metagenome ERZ835080 (study PRJEB31850, sample SAMEA3708770) | human gut metagenome | biome: human gut; feature: human-associated habitat; material: faeces | place: China | collected 2014 ... | reverse complement strand
GCCCAAAGTTGGCGAGCTATCAGAAACGTACCAAATGTTTTCGGGTAATGTTTACTGAGAACGACTACATTTATATCCAATCCAAAGCGGAACAGGCAGGATTGTCTGTCAATGAATTTTGCCATCAGGCGGCAATGGATTGTCAGGTCTGTCAGCGTATCAGTCCGGAAATGGTATCGGCAATTCGTGACCTTTCCGGTATCGCCAATAACGTCAATCAGATTGCCCACCAGATGCACATCTATGGATTGGAAACAGTCAAACAACAGTGTTTTTCGATTATCTCGGAAGTTAGTAGAATTATCACCCAAGTAAAGAATACCTGTCATGATAGCGAAGATTAAAACAAGAGTTGATTTCGGAGGTATTGTAAACTATGCCAATGACCAAAAGAACAAGAAGAAATGCGCTACACTTTTAGCGCATGAAGGAGTATGTACCATTAGCAATAAGTTGATTGCCGATTCTTTTTGCCTTCAAGCATCCATGCGCCCGAAAGTAAAGAGTCCTGTGAAGCACGTATCACTTGCTTTCTCTTCGCAAGATATTAGCCGTTTTCCTGATAATGAAGAAGGGGATGCGCTTATGGTGGAGATTGCCAAGAAATGGATGGAACAAATGGGGATTCGCAATACTCAATATATCATAGCCCGGCATCACGACACGAAACATCCTCATTGTCATTTGGTATTCAATCGGATAGACAATGAAGGTAATCTTATTTCTGACAGCAATGAAAGAATACGCAATGCAAAAGTTTGCTGTGCTTTGACTAAAGAGTATGGACTTTACTTTGCTCCTAAAAATAGCAAAGCCAGAAATAAGAGCCGTTTGCGTCCTCATCAATTACGGAAATATAATCTCCGTTCTTCAGTTCTTGATGCACGAGCAAATTCTCATTCGTGGAATGACTTTCTTAGCATTCTCAAAGGTTTGGGTATAGATATGCGTTTTAATTACGCTGAGAACTCTGATAAAATTCGTGGTATATCATTCTGTCAGGATGAGTATAGCATGGCTGGTTCTAAACTTGACTGTGATTTGAGTTTTAACAGCCTTTGTGCTACATTGGGTAATATGACAGCAGAGCTGATTATTCAACCCCATCAAGCCATAACTCCCAGTGGAGGTGGAGGAACTAACAATGAACAAGGATGGCGAGACGATAAAAACAAAGATAACCAAAGAAACGAACCTGTTTATAAACCCTCAAAACGTAGAAGATAATGAAAGAAGATGTGGTAGCTGCAAATCTTGCGAATTTGCGCCAAAGTATCAACGAACTGAAAGTGTATATTGAAAAACAGAACGCCACTGTTCCTAAACCGGAACAATCTGTAAAAGCAGATTCCAATGAAAAGGCCATTTATACTGGAATTGCCAAAAGTTTCTGTATTTGCTGGAATGAAGCCTTGTCTGTGGTCAAGAAACATATCTGGCAACAGCAGCCTAACACATTGCCGTTTTCGCTATGGTTCCCGAAACTCATTGATTTATTCAAGCAGAAGTCCAAACTTCTTGAATATCTTTATCGGCACGTTTGCGATTACAATCAGAATCGTATGACTATCGAAACTAATACCCGATGTATATTGAAACGGCAGGATGAGATATTGGCAAAAATCAATGAGCTGAAAAGCCCTGTAACTGTTATTCCGCCTAATATCAGTGGGTTGTTTATATGTGGCTATCATATAAAACTCCGGTATGTGGTGGCCTTTATTATTGCTATTGTTACGTGGGCTGTTGTTGCTTCAGTTAGTAGTATGAAGTATAAGGAAGAGGGGGTTGCGTATTATTCGATGTATCGGGCGGTGAAGGAGCAGTCTGGATTCATATTACAAAGAATGGAGGAACTCACAACAAAGAAATAGCATCTATCGTGTGTAAAATCACAGCTTATTAAGAATTTATCCTTTTTTATTCTTATTGAATACCTAAAATGATTTTCTTATGACCATGAGATATTTCATAAGGTATAAACAATAATAATTTAAGGATTATGATTTACGGATATATTAGAGTCAGCAGTGATAAACAGACGGTAGAGAATCAGCGATTTGAAATCAATAACTTCTGTGAGAGGGAAAATATCAAAATTGATGGTTGGATAGAAGAAACTATCAGTGGTACAAAATCTTATAACAAAAGGCAGCTCGGAACACTTTTAAGACGAATACAAAAAGATGATTTGATAATATGTGCAGAACTATCTCGTCTTGGTCGTAATTTATTTATGATAATGGAAATACTAAATATCTGTATGACTAAGGAGTGCCGGGTATGGACTATTAAAGATAATTACAGGCTTGGAGAGGATATACAGAGTAAAGTCTTGGCTTTTGCTTTCGGGTTGTCAGCAGAGATAGAACGTAACCTTATCTCTCAGCGAACAAAGGAAGCTTTAGCACGAAAAAAGGCAGAAGGAGCAATGCTCGGTCATCGCCGTGGATTTCGCTGTAGACTTAATCCCAAATGTGTCAACAAACATGATTATATCGTAAAGGAATTGGCTAAAGGAACAAGAAAATCTGTTATATCAAAAAAGTTGAAAGTTTCAAAAACAACATTATATCGTTATCTTGTTTATACTGGGCTTCATTTGCCTGTAAACTGTCAACAAAAAGGGTGGGAAGAGTATGGTATCTATCATTGATTTCTATGTATTACAGAAGCGACCCTCAAAAGAGGGCTTCGATATTGTCATTGGAAATCCTCCGTATGGAGCAAACATTGATGACTTGGTATCCTTATATGAAGAATTATATCCTAATACATCACATGGGTATAAGGATATTTACAAATATTTCTATGATTTCGGTCTGTCAATTTGCAAAAATAATGGGGTTGTTTGTTATATCACTCCTAATACTTTCTTGAGACAACCTCGCTATGGCGATTTAAGAAGAGTTTTGTTGGAGTTTAATATATTGCAAATTCTTGACTTAGGAGAAAATATATTTGAGGATGCAGTAGTTCCTGTGGCAATATGTCTTTGCAAAGCTATAACAAGCCCCACTGTAACTTTTTTTGCTGATTTAACAATGGATATAACCGTAAATAACGCTAAAAATATTTTAAATAACATTAGATTCTTGCAAATAGATCAAGAATGTTGGAATACCACTCAAAATAATGTGTTTATAGATAATATTAGGAAGACGAAACATAATGAAGATATTCTTGATAATATTTTGGAAATGAAAGACTGTGGATTCAAGTATCAACGTTTCAATGTAGGCTTGTCTCAAAAAGGAAAGAATGATTTAGCAGAAAGACTTTTTTACAAGCCTACATCAGGTCGTATAGAAGATGAACGAGATATACCAATATTAATAGGAAAAGAAATATCTTCATTTTATCACTCTTTATCACCTCAAAAATGTCTGCGATATAATTACGAAACATTATTGAAAAGTAACGAAACAACATACTATAATAAAAAAATAATGAATGAACCCATAAAACTTATATGGAGGCAAACTGCACCTTATTTTATAGGAACTATATTGGCAAATAAAATATTTTTTGGAAATACAATTCAAGCAGGTATAATAAAAGAGGCATATAAAGATATTATTTCTTATGAGTATTTATGTGGTTTATTAAACTCTCAATACCTACGTAATATCTATGAACAAAATGTGAAAGAGGGTGGTCGAGTATTTCCGCAAGTCAAATTAGAGAAGTTGAAACCTCTACCTATTGTTATTCCAACAAAAGAGGAACGCAAAAAAGTAGAAGATATAGTATCACAAATAATTGATTTAAGGTCAAAATCTCAAGATACTGAAGATTTAGAAGTTTATCTAAATCAAGTTGTAAATAAACTATATATGAAATAACTTAAATACAATAATAGCCTGCAAATTGCAGGCTATTGCTGTATTTAGATGCTTTGTTCGATGATTTTTATTTCGGCATCTGTTAACCCATATATACTATAGACAACTTTGTCAATCTCGCTCATTTTAAGGTTTAATACTTTGTAATTGTTTTGTTGTGCTAGTAAAATAGCCTCGTTTATCAATGTGATAAAAGGCGTATAATCAGCCACCGTTTTTATAGGAATAGAGTGTAACTCATATCCTCCGATTGTTGGCATTAGATACTTTTTACAATACCAAAAGTTTATAACCTTAGAATTTAATAATCCACATAAATATTTTAGAGGTGTCCTCCCATCCCAGGTAGAATAATTAGAAACATTTGTTGTATCTAAAAAGTAATTCTGCTGATCATCATAAGCCACCAATAGTTGTCTTGAACTATTGACTCGTTGCGTAACTAATTTTTCAGGCACATCGAAAAATTCTTTGGTGTGTGGTACACAACCTACTTTTTGTCTCATCAAATCAGGTCTATACCAGATATATTCACCATTCCAATTTAATTGATACGCTTTAAGATTTCTTCCTCTATATACTTTTTTACAATCACTATTATTCAATTCCTTTGTTATAAATCTTTTATCATCACTGGTTTTAATTCCACGAGAAAATTTTATAAAATCAGAAAGGGGCTTAGAGCCTTCTTCAATCTTTTTGAAAATGCTTTTTTCCAATAAAGAAGAAGTAGTGTCTATAACATAGACTGGCGATGCTAATATTTCCTTTATGTTTACATTTGATGTTAAAGAAAAATTACTATTGAAGATATTGATATCTGAATGTTCGTCAAAATTATAAGTAGCTAACATTATGAGAGGTTGAACTATAGCATCAAATATGCCCATATCAAGATTTACAATTTGTTTAACACTATGTTGTGTGAACATAATTTCTCTCAATTTTGAGAAACTATCTGTTGCTTTCCAAGTATGAGGAACTATATATGTGATAATACCATTCCTATTTAAGATATCGAATCCAAACTCTATAAAGAAAGCATACAAATCACATTTATTTTTTGTAGAGTAAAACTTCTCTTTGAGAACTGTTCTATATTCAGCTGATTTAATATTGGCGAAATTTACATACGGAGGATTTCCAATGACAATATCGAAGCCCTCTTTTGAGGGTCGTGTAAACCGTATCGGCTCAGTCGCTCCCAACATCTACAACTATATGTTTTACCCATCTCAACAGGGCGATAAAGAAATTCAGTTATATAAGAATGCCCTTGTCAAGTTGCAAGGTTTCCATTCGGCATTTGGCGAAGATGCACAAATCTACTCCAAAGAGGAGATTGTAAAGGAGTTACAGATGTTCGATAACAATGTAAAGGATAGCATTGACAAGAAAATTGCCCTATTGCGTGAGGTGCGTGAACTCTATAATAGCGACCGCAAACTGTATCACAAAATCAAGGCACTGCCAATGAAGAGCCGTGTAATGCGTGATACAGGAAAGCATAGCGGTAAATCTATAATATTTGTTTCTTCCAATGTTAAGACAGAATTCTATTTGGCAACAACCACTGGTGTAGAGGTTATTGACTTCCTTGAAGCAGTAAAATATCTCAAAGCGAAGCCCGAAGAACAGCCTGTGCCATTCTCTAATGAAGAGCAACACTACAAGCACGTAAATAGTGCATTGGCTCAATATACGACCGAATATGTGGAGGCAGCCGATACATCATCCATCAACCGCACCGACCTTGACAAGAGCTCGCTTGAAGCCAACAAGTTCTTGCGTACCATCAAGCAGATAACAGCCGACAGTGAGTTGAAATTGCAATGCGATGTGCTGATGGGATATATCAATGAAGGTATCTATGCCCAGCTACCTCGTTACTTGAAAGCTTTGTCTCGTGAATACAAGAACGACCGTGCAAAGATGAAGCAAGACGAGTATAGTTTACAAAACAAAATTTCGGAACTACTTGGCGAGTATCAGACGATGAACAAGGAGCAACGCCACGACGCCCAAGATATTTCCAATCCTCAAATCATTATTTCAGAGAGTTTCAAATAAATCACTCACTATAAACCAATATTACTATGGCAACTATATATACTTCAGATAGTTTAAGAAACATATTCCAATCGTCATTCAACTTGGCACAATGGTATAGCTTTTCGCAACACTTTTTCAATGCAAGTGAATTGAAGGAGAAGCCCGAAAGAATTATTGAGAACACTTCGGATGAGGGCTACTATTTAGGCAACATAAATACTACCGATAGTTACCGTATAGGTTTGTTTCATTATAATATCCGTCAAGGCTCTGTCGCAAACAAACGTGTAGGACTTCGCAATCTCGTAAAATCATTTATCAATCCCACTTGGGGAGAATTTGATGCAGCATTGGTTGTATTTGACAGTGGCGACCATTGGCGTTTGTCATTCATTTGTGATATTAAGGGTGAAGCAACATCGCCTAAACGATACACCTATGTTTTCGGCAGTGATGATTTGCTATACAGAACACCTATCGAGCGTTTTAACTTTTTAAAGAAGAAAGGCATATCATTTGAGAATTTGAGAACTGCTTTCTCTGTTGAAGCCCTCTCTGATGAATTCTTCGATAAGTATCGTGAGCAATATGCCGACTTTATTCAATATGCTACGGGTAAGCGTTTTGTTAAGGTTGGCAGCAAATGGGAAGAAAAGGTACTTGGCGAACCTAACACTGCATTGATGCAGGCATTTAACCATAACGAGAAGAAGATTCGTGACTATGTGAAGAAGATGATGGGACGAATCACATTCCTGCACTTCTTACAACGCAAAGGATGGATGTGTGAAGACCTCAACTATATGCAGAATATGTTTGAGAACTCACCGTACAAGAACGATTATCTGGACTCAGTACTTGAACCGTTATTTTTCGGTATCCTGAACACTAAACCTGCCGAGCGTGAAGCTCTGTTCGCCGATTACGATTGGGATAAGTCGCTGCTTAATGAGTGGAAAGATATTCCATACCTCAATGGTGGTTTGTTTGAGCGTGATGAGGAAGATGAACCTGAAAGCCGTTTCCCTGCCGATTACTTCAAACGCTTGTTCCAATTCTTCAGTGAATACAACTTTACCATTGACGAGAACGACCCTAATGATGCCGAGGTCGGTGTTGACCCCGAAATGTTGGGTAAAATCTTTGAGAACTTGCTTGAAGACAACAAGGATAAAGGAGCGTTCTACACTCCGAAGGAGATTGTGCGCTATATGTGCCAGGAATCGCTTATTGCCTATCTTGAAACCAATACAAGCGTGGCAAAGGATAAGATTCGCAAATTCGTTCTTTCTCCCGAAGATGGTGTAGCTGACATCCCTGATAATAAGAAACCAAAACTACTTACAACACTTGAAGAGGTGAAGATTTGCGACCCTGCCATCGGTTCGGGTGCATTCCCTATGGGTTTGCTTAATGAATTGCTGCATTGTCGTGAAGTGTTGAGCGGCGAGCGTTATGACCGTGCCGAAATTAAGAAGAGCATTATCCAAAATAACATCTATGGTGTAGATATTGAGAAAGGTGCTGTTGATATTGCCCGTTTGCGTTTCTGGCTTTCAATCGTGGTTGATGAGGAAACGCCATCGCCATTGCCTAACCTTGACTATAAGATTATGCAAGGTAACTCACTTATCGAGAGTTTTATGGGTGTAGATTTAAGTAAGCTCACCTATGAAAAGGAGTACAAGAAAGATAAGGGAGAAATATTGCTTTTTGATGATGAAAAGAATCGTTTACAGAAAACCGTATCACATCTGCTATCTTCGTACTACTCTTGTAGCGACCACGGTAGAAAAGTGAAGTTACAACAAGATATTTCCGATACCATCAACAAACAGTTGGAGGCGCAGGCATACGACCCAGTAATTCTTGGCAAACTCAAAACTATCAATCTTGCCGAGAATAAGAAATTCTTCCTCTGGCATACTTGGTTTAGTGATGTGTTTTCACGACCGATGCGCTGCATCAATCGGGTAGCGTTCCAAGGCGAATCGTAATTGACAATCACATTAGAGCGATGCAAGTTCACACCTTCCGCTAACACATCAGAGGTAATGATAATGTTGTACCTCATAGAATCGCTGTCAAAGTTTGCATCAAAATTCTCCTTGATGGTCTGCTCCAAACGGTTGCGGTTGGCTGCTGTAACCATTAAGACATCGGAACGACCAATTTCCTTTGTAAGTCTATCGTACAAATAGTTCAGTGTATCTACACTTTCGGAGAACAACACCAATTTGCCCGATGGATTTATCTCTTTATCGAAGAAGTTATGAGTAAGGTTTTCTTGGAACTTATCGAATTTTGGGTCGTCATTCTCTTTCTCCCAATCTGCATTGAGTTGTTCCAATATCTCACGGTCGTGGTGGAGCATCTCAAGAAATTCAGAGGTGAAAGCATCGGCTGGGAAGAGAATATCCTCGGCTGCATATCCCTTGGTAATGGCATACTCGATAATCTCATCAAGCTCCATATTCTTTGCTTGAAGCTCTTTTACCTTCAAGTCAGGAGCAATGATAACTTTGTCCTCCTTAAACATCTTAATCATATCGGTTGTGATACGAAGAAGTGTACGGAGCGACTTCTTGAAAGCATAGAAACTACTTTCCAATCGCTTTACCATATGGACACGATAGATAGCTGCCAATGTTTGACCGATATGTACAGCATTCTTGTACTTGTTACGATATTCAGGCTTCAAGAACTCTACTGCACGATAACGGGCATAAGTCAGTCCCTTGCCCTCTGGATTCTCATCTGTTTTCCCATCGGTCAATTGTTTCAATGTCTCGTAGAAACGATTACTTGTGTCGGAGTCCATCACGTACTCCAATTCGTTAGGTGGCAGAATATTGGGGAATATGATGCCCTGCGACTTGATGTCTGCTCTATAATCAGGGTCATTTAGAATGTTGTTGCGTGTACGACGAACTGTTACTTTGTCGATAACCTTACTACGGATTTGCTCATATATTTTATCCACTTCGGATGTAACATCACGCTGGTCACGTTCACGCATCAATCGCTTGTAGTCCAATATGTGTTCTGAGAATAAACCTTTGAGGTTTGGAACTCCATCAATGGTACAACTCTGACTGTTTTGGAACAGCAATAATTGATTCTGTAAATCATCGGGACGGTTGTTGAGTGGGGTTGCTGAAAGAAGCATCACTTTCTTTTGCGAACTCTTCAATAAGCCCATATTTATACAAGGAGACTTGCATATCTTCTGCAACTCGTCATACTTGCCCGAACTATCGCTACGGAAACCGTGTGCTTCATCGACAATGATTAGGTCAAACTCCTCTTTATCCTTGTAGTTGTCTTTACCGTCAAGAACTTTGGATAGACTACCATTGGTGATAAACTGAGCTTTTTTGTAGATGCCGAACAATTTGAATGTATTTCTCCAGTTGTCTTCCAGAGCAGGAGGATAAACAACAAGGATATTGGTGTTTTTACCGTTAGCCTCTACAAATCGCTTGGCTATCATTGTAGCAATTATAGTCTTTCCCAAACCTACAACATCGGCAAGGAACAAACCGTTATGCTGCATCAGCATCTGATAGCCTTGAATAACGGCATCTTTCTGATATTTCAAATCCTTGACACCATCGGGCAACTGAATGGAAAAATCATCTTCCACTTGGTCGCCAAAAGTATCGATAAGCACTTTGATGTATAGTTCGTATGGCGTTGGCTGATAACCCAAGTATGTTTTCTTCTTGTACTCTTCAATATCTTCTGCAGTCAATGGTACTGCCTCATTCCACAAAGCCCAAAACTCATCGGAGCAATACTTCACATCGTCAAAGTCTTTCATCGCCACATTAAGTTCGTGTTGTGGTGGTTGCTTAATGCCTAAACCCGAATCAGAAATATTTGACGATCCCATAATAACCCAACCATCGCTATGTTCGCTATGATTCTGTGGCAAACAGAGATAGAATTTAGCGTGCAGGTTTTTGGTAGCGTGGATACGCATCTGTAAGTGTCCTGAAACAAGGTCTTCGCACATCTGTAAAATACCCTCTTCTACTTCGGGAGAATATTGGGCATTAACAATGTCCTCTTTGAAGCCGTTGTGATAGATTTCTTTCGCCTTATCTTCGTCTGCTAACATCAATAGAGCTTTATTGTGTTTGCGAAAAATATCATCAATGTTAATGCCAACCAAAATTTTAATTTCTGATACATTACCCAATTCCTTTCGTAGTTTGAAATAACCAGATGAGCGAAAAAATCCAACAACTGCTAAAAAACTATCGAAATTTATCATATCAGCAGCAATACCTTTGAATTTATCAAACAAGGTGTTTCCTGTGCTATTTGTGAAAAATTTTGTACTCATTATTATTCGTATTAAAATTTAATTAGAAATAAGTGACGCTAATAATGCTAATTGTTATTGAGCATTTTCTTTTTCTCTCCTTTCCTTAACTTTCTCCAATCCCGGCATCTTTTTAGCCAATGCACTTTCTCCAGCAGGAAAATAGAGAGGAAAAACTTTATATAAGAAACCCACAACTTCACTACGACTTTTATCCATATTGTAAAAAGCAGAGCAGACAAAGTACATTAGTTCTTGCTGACTACATGTTTCTTTGGGCTGTATGCTTATTGAGGGAGCAACTATCAAGTCATGTTCAGCAAATGATAGAGCACTGGCAAGAATAGCTTCCTGTTCTTCTTCGGTAAACATCTTTATTTTCCCAGCTAACCATTCAAGCTCTCTTTGCCGGAGTGCTTGTTGTTTTTCGTTTTGATGCTCCAATAGGATTGCTACATTTTCTTGTTGCTTTTCTGTCAAGGCGTTTTCTAATGCTTGGTTCTTTCGTTTAAGAACGTTGAATTTTAGCAAAGCAGCAATGTACATACAGAAATATCCTACTGCAATATCGAATATTAGGACAAGCAGATAATTGTTACTTGAGTTTTGTATGCCACCAGCCATATATTCACTAATAGGGATAACAGCTAATAGCATGATAATGGCTATTGCATAAAGCACTCGGTATCGCGTTTTATGGTTTACCTGTGGCAAAGAGGCAAACAAAAAGGCGATAATCAAAACGGCTATGATTGCAAAGAGTGGTATGAAAGAGGTCTCCATAGGTTTGTTGTTCTGTTTATGGTTTAACAATAATGCGCCAATAACCAGCCTTGTCTGAACCTTCGTGAACCAAAATTCCCATACCCCTAAGGCTCTTGATATTTTTCTCTATAGCGCGTTTAGTTACACCAATCTTGTTGGCCATATTATCAGCTGTGATTGAAGGATCTGAAATAACGAGGTCGATTATCTTTTGTGCAGTTTTACTGACTTTCTTCTGTGTTTCCGATGTATCTCCGAACTTATCCGCATTTACACCGAACTTTTCGACCGAACTTTCTTCATTTACACCGAACTCTTTTGTGTTTACACCGAACTTTTCGACCGAACTTTCTTCGTTTACCGGGTACTTTTCGAGGGTACTATTTACTCTGTTGGCTACTTCTTCAACAGGCATTCTTCCGTTGTCACCCCAGTTCAAATTATAGAATGTGGTGTAGAAAGAAGTCGCTTCCGTTTGATATTGCGGCTCTTTACCTTGCAGGAAATTGGGTAGCTTCTCTGTAAGCTCTCGCATTTTGCGTAAGCCGGAACCACGTTTTTCCATATAATCCAACTGTGTGAACACATCCGCAATGACGGGGTTGCGGCGCATGGACGGCACTTTGTATATGTCACGGTCTTGAATCTGTGTACCGTCAAGCATTGCGCCCGGTGATACTAGTTCTACTCGGTCATCGTAAATGTCAATATGTACTTCACCGCCCATCACGGTGTAATCCCGATGGATAAGGTGGTTTACCAATCCTTCGAAGATGGCACGGTCTGAATAGTCGGGGAGGTTTAGACGATAGTTCGGCATCTTCACCCAACCACTCATGGTATAGTTTTTGATGAAGTCCATGCCGTATTTCAATAGCAATACAAGGTTAGCCCGATGCTCTACGGAACTGATGGCATCATCTTTATAGAGTCCAGTCCAACGGGTACAGAAAATACGTGATTGGAATACGGTACAATTATCCACAAACAGCAATCCGGCATTGGTCAGTTTGCCATCAGGAGTTACCAGTCCAAATGATTCCAAATATTTGTCATTCCATTCCTGATGGGTTTGCTCACGGAAGGTATTGGCAAGGATAACAAAAGAATGCTTGCTGGCATCCACTTGGGTAGGCAATGAATCCCAAGTCATGTGCGTACCTTTCAATACCAATGAAAGAAGTTGTTGCGAATTACACTCCACGCTTTCATTGCCAATTCGCATATATGCGGTACGTGTTCCATCCTGATAGTAATAATAAGGTGTAAGCGTTCCTGTCTTTACTTTCACTTCAAGCAGGGTATGCCCTTCGTGTTCTATCGGAATAAGTTGA
>ERZ835080.1975-NODE-1975-length-12401-cov-3.414466_pt1 | contig 12401 bp, 3 predicted proteins | sample MGYA00519688_ERZ835080 | MGnify/ENA primary metagenome ERZ835080 (study PRJEB31850, sample SAMEA3708770) | human gut metagenome | biome: human gut; feature: human-associated habitat; material: faeces | place: China | collected 2014 ... | reverse complement strand
TTCAATAAGTTCGGATCACGTGTATCCAACAGTGATTCCGTGTCAATAGACTGCCGGGCATATCCCAACGATTTAGATTCACGGCTGATGCCTAATGCTGTAACAACGACATCATTCAATTCTTTGATATCCTCTTTCAAAACAATGCGTAGTTGCTCATTATTTTTCAGAGTAGCCAAACTGATAGTTTTTATTGTATACCCAATGAATCTAACATTCAAAATGGCATCTTTCGGTACATTGTTTAAGGTAAATTGCCCCTCCATATTTGTCGCGGCAGCTAATTGTTGGTTCCCAACCACCGTAATGTTAGCACCTGGAAGCGGATCACCAAACTCGTCAACAACGACTCCAGTGACCTTTCGGTTTTGCGCCGAAAGTGAAAGTGCGAAGAACGTGAGCAATACCATCAGGCACGTCCCTATCCTCCAGCTTCTTTTCAGATAAAGTTTCTCCATATTAGCTTAAGTTTACATTTAATATATTAGTTATTTTCATTTTTCTACAGTTATTGTGAAGTAATTCAAATCAGGTGTGCCATCCACAATATTCAGTACAGTTCTGCGCCAACCACCGACATTGCATTTCACAGTGAAAGCATCCACTGTAACCCATTCGCCTCCGGTAGCAGGAAGTTCTACGACAGGACCTTGTCTTCTTTTCGTGCCTTCGCCAAAATCAAAACGGATTTTAGCATCTTCTTTGGCAGCATAACATACCTTGACTGTAATATCTCCGGCAGCATAAGGCAGTTCTTTCCATTCCATCCACTCACCCGCCTCTGTGCTGGTGACGTACCATTCGGTGTTCTTATCCGGAGCCACACCGGCTATTTTGGCAACATCCAGACTTCCGGTACGGTATTGATTACCGCTATTCTTAGCAGATACATCGAAGAAGTAATCGCAGGCCTCCATTTCTACACGGAATGATTCGGCCCATGCCCGGCTGCTACTGTATTTACGGAGAATGTTCAGACGCTGATTGGGGAAGTCATAGTAAATGTTGTCGGTACTTCTCCAATAAGCAGCATTCTCGGCCATATCGGTAAAACCTTCCAGGAAGACCAGATCAGCACTCTTCGCAACCATATCGTCCAAAGCATCCGTCAAACGTTTGCCGTGATCTGCATCAAAAAACATACGGGTACCCGATTTATCATTGGTATAGAAAGCCGGAACAGCCACACCTACAGTTTTTCCATTGAAGGTACGTACCGTCCAGGAACTACGGGTGGGAGCCTGCTCAGCAGCAATAAACCAATCGTTCAGTGATTCTACGACTGATTCGTCCACCTCTTTATCACGGTCCTGAAAGGCTCTGTCGGCACAAATAAAGAGATCTTCGCCATAAGCCGACTTGAAGTCAGCATGAATCTTGTTCAGAATAGTCTTTAATTTGCCCTTACAGTCTATTTTCTTATTGCCCAATGCAGCATAGTCTACATTAAGGAAACCATTGATGCTCCACAAAAACAGGACAGGTTTGCCGTCTATGCGAAGAAGATACTTGTTATTGGCTTTATTCTCGCCATAAAAGTTATCGAAGGCCAGTTTTATATTGTAGTCCCATATATACTTATATATATCGTCCAAATTGTCCAGCGGATACATCACCTCTTCATCGGTCAGTCCCTTGTTTTGCTGAGTTTCGGCATTAATGAATGTAGCATAAGTCTGGTACAAATCAAAATTGCGGGCAGCCGCCCAAGAAGCCGGACAGTCATCGAAGATGGCAATCTTCAGATTTTCTTCATTCCGGCGCTGTAAAGCAGCAATGAAATCTTTGATACGGGTAGGATCACCATGATCTCTGTCATAAGCAGGATCAGTGTCGGCCTTCGGCAAGCGTCCGCGGCAATTGGGAGCTACATAATCCAAACCACTATACACCATCTCTTCCACCAGATTATCCCACCACTCTGTTTCCGTAGCTCCAAAAGACTTCACTTCGAAAAGCGGCTTATTATAAAAGGTTGTAGAACTTGTCCCGCCACTGGCAGCATCTTCTCCATTGCGGAGATTCTTCTGGAAGCTGAACAATGCACCCATCAGGAAATTATGTTCGGGAATGTTACTCTCTACCGCAGGAGCAGGAAGTATGAACGTCCCTTCTGTCGGTATAACCGGGTCCGGATTAGTATCAGGAACAATAGTATTGTCCTCATCAGAACAGCTAACAATCATGGAAGCTAATACAAGCCCCATCGTGATTTTCAAATAATTTTTCACGGTCTCTTTTTTATATTATACATTTGCTATTTGTTACACCTCGAAAACACCCTTTTTATCTATTATTTAAGAAAGCGTCGACTGAACAAACTTAATATTTAAGGTTATTTTTGAGTTCTGATGCAAAGTAACAAGAGCCTGCTTAAGATTTTTTATAAAATACGATTAAACTCTGATTAATTTCTAATTAATTTTAAAACTAATACTATCTTCTTATAATTTTTCGCAATCTTAGGTATTAATTTCGGGAAAAGGGGGAAGTTTTATATCCTATAATATGCTGTCCATACCCTATTTATTTATCCAAATGAACATTCATTTCCTGCAAAAAGAAGAATATTTCAAATAGAAAGGCTAAAAAGGGGAATAAGGCAAATACTATACAAACATAACACAAATCAGGAGATATCCAATTAGTAACTTATCCGATTATATAAGATGTGGATTTTTAGTATTACAATGGCGTTATTCCTGGTAGATTTTCAAAGCGCTCCCGTGATTATTTGCATAAATTCCGCATTTAAGGGATATTTAATAGTCAATTAAGCGAAAATTAAGCTCTCACTTAACTACCTGTCTCTATATTTGCCACATCATTTTTCGTGATCAAACTGTGAATTGCAGTCTTTGCCAAATCATAATTTTAAATACAATGAACTTTTAAACTACAAAATCATATCATGAATCAAATTAGCAAAGTATTTTTAGCTTGCGCCTGTAGCCTGTCCGGTCTGACAACGCAAGCCCAAGATCAAACCGTATGGAGCAATGATTTCTCCAATGCCTCCCAACCACTGAATACTGTGGGACGTGGTGTCTGCCGGGTGAACGATGGAGTATTTCATTCGCGCAGCGCTTATGCCCTCTTCGGCAATCCTGAGTGGAAAGATTATACCCTGTCTTTCAAGGCACGTGCCCCGAAAGACGCCGAACAGGTACAGATATGGGCAGGCTTCCGTACACATAACCGCTTTGACCGTTATGTGATAGGTATCAAAGGCGGGTTGCAAGACGATCTCTACCTGATGCGTACCGGATATATGGGTACAGACGAATTCATGGGAGTCCGTCCGCTGGGCTTTCACCCCGTGCCGGGAGAGTGGTACAAAGTGAAAGTGGAAGTATGCGGTAACCGTATCCGGGTTTTTGTAAACGACGAAAAGCTTCCTCATATTGATTTGGAAGATAAAAACAGCAATCTGGCTCCCACCGGTGAAGTAGCACTGGGAGGCGGATGGATAGATACGGAATTTGATGACCTCACTGTCACCCCATTGGCAGAAGATGCTCTCAAAGATGTCAAGGTTCAGGAGTATCGTATGGCACTCACCACACAGGAAAAGGAAAAGATACGCCGCGAAGAGCGGGCGCAATATACCTCCGTCAAACTGGATAAACTGACTGCCGACCGAACCGAACTATCGCTGGACGGAAACTGGCTGTTCATGCCCGACTACCAACTGAACGATAAGACGAAGGCTATCTCCATGCAGACTAACGACAACGACTGGCATATAATGCCTGTTCCCGCTTTCTGGAACCCTATCCGTATCTGGCTGCATGGAGAAACCATGCCATCGCCCACCGGTCCCCAACATAAAGGGGTATCGGACACCTACTACCAACAAGAAACCGACCGATGCGAGAACTATACGTTCAACTACCGGAAAACCGGTGCTGCCTGGTATCGCCAATGGCTGGAACTGCCCGCCGACGTGAAGGGAAAACAGCTGACTCTTTCATTCGACGCCGTATCCAAAATGGCGGAAGTATATATTAATGGTGAATCGGCAGGTTCCAACATCGGTATGTTCGGTGATTTCCAAGTAGACGCCACCCGATTCCTGCGTCCGGGACGCAACCTGATCGCAGTAAAAGTGACACGTGACATCAACGGAAAAGCCGCACAAACCAGTGACGCCATGGAAAACTACTATTCGTCAGTACGCAAGGAAGTGGAGGATAACCAGAACGACCAGCAGGCCAACAAAGCCGTATTGACAGACATCCCTCATGGATTCTATGGTGATAACCCTGCCGGTATATGGCAGCCCGTAAAACTCATTGTCAGCAACCCGCTGAAAGTAGAAGATATCTTTATCAAACCGGCTCTGGACGGTGCATCAATAGATGTCACCATCAAAAATCATGCGCCCAAAAAGAAAAACTTCGATATCCGTATAGATATTATAGACAAACAAACGGGGGAAACGTTGTACGGTGCACCTGTACGTAGCAAACTCTCATTAGCGACAAGCGCACAAGAAACATTTACCTGTGATATCAAAGGGCTGAAACCCAAACTTTGGGAACCTGCCACTCCTAATCTTTATGATTTTCGCGTGAGCCTGACGGAAGGAAAAAACAAAGTGACGGACTGCATCACCGTAACTTCGGGATTCCGCACGTTTGAAAGCAAAGATGGATTCCTTTATCTGAACGGCCGCAAATATTGGCTGCGTGGAGGTAACCATATTCCTTTCGCTCTCTGTCCCAATGATTCGCTCCTTGCAGACAAGTTCATGAAATTGATGAAAGAAGGTAATGTACAGTCTACCCGAACACATACCACCCCCTGGAACGAACTTTGGGTGTCGGCAGCAGACCGCAACGGTATCGCTATCAGCTTTGAGGGTACTTGGTCGTGGCTCATGATACACTCCACCCCGATACCGGACAAAGGTGTGCTGGATCTTTGGAGCAGTGAATGGCTGCGTGTGATGAAAAAGTACAGAAATCATCCTTCCGTATTCTTCTGGACTGTGAACAATGAAATGAAATTCTACGATCTGGATGCCGACACGGAACGTGCCAAGCAAAAATTCCGCATCGTATCCGATGTAGTGAAAGATATGAGAAAGACTGACCCGACACGTCCTGTATGTTTCGACTCCAACTATCTTCACAACAAAGCCAGCAAACGCTTTGGTGATGACTTTCTGAAAACAGTTGATGACGGAGATATTGATGACAACCATGCCTACTATAATTGGTATGACTATTCGGTATTCCGCTTCTTCAACGGAGAATTCCAGAAACAATTCAAGAGTCCCGGACGCCCGTTGATCAGCCAGGAAATGAGTACAGGTTATCCGAATGCTGAAACCGGTCATCCGACCCGCTCTTATCAGCTGATCCATCAGAATCCCTATTCATTAATTGGATATGAAGCATATGACTGGGGAGATCCCGCCAGTTTCCTTAATACACAATCGTTCATCACGGGAGAGTTGGCCGAAACCCTCCGTCGCACCAACGAACAGGCTTCGGGCATCATGCACTTTGCCTATATGACTTGGTTCCGCCAATGCTATGATCACCAGAATATACAACCGTATCCCACTTACTACGCTATGCAACGTGCTATGCAGCCCGTACTTGTCAGTGCGGAACTGTGGGGACGCAATCTTTATGCAGGTGAGAAGTTACATACACGTATCTATGTAGTAAATGATAATGAAGAAGGACGTGACTTAAAGCCTACGTCACTGGCATGGAGCATTGTAGACGAAACCAATAAGGTACTGGCTTCCGGCACGGAACAATTTCCGGCAGTGGAATATTATGGTCGTAAATACATCGAACCGAACATCCACATGCCTTCCAATTTACCGGCAGACAAGGTTAATGTAAAACTGAAACTCACTCTCACCGAAAGCGGAGTCACTTTATCCCAGAATGAATACGGATTATTAGTGGCACGCAAGGAATGGAATATCGGTCAAGTAACTGCCAGCAAGAAGATTCTTTTACTGGATAAAGATCATATGAAAGTTACCCTTGACTTCCTGGACATCGCCTGCCAGACAGTACCGTCTATCAAGGAACTACTGAATGCCAAGCAAAAAGCTAATCTCTGCATTATATCGGGCTTGAAAGAATGTACCGATGAAGAAGCAAGATTACTGCGTGAATATCAGTCAAAAGGCGGTCGGATTCTCTTCCTGAACAGCAAAGAGGCAGCACAAAAAGTCTATCCCGAATATATCACCGGATGGATTATTCCCACTGAGGGAGACATCGTGGTGATGGAACGGAATGATGCCCCTGTATTCGATGGAATCGGTGCACTGGAATTACGCTATTTCAATAACAACAAGCGTGAAATTCCACTAGCTTGCACCGCTACATTGAAAGCTATCCGCCACGAGAATGTGAAGGAACTCGCCGCCCAAATGAAGATCCATGCTTATATCGACGGTGGTAAGCCGGAGGAACGTATCGCACGTATCGAATCTATGCGCGGACTGACACTGCTACAGATAGCCGACAATAAAGGAAAGTCTCTCGTTTCAACTCTATGTACAGAAAAGGCAACCACTGATCCGATAGCAGGTAAACTGCTGGTAAACATGGTGAATGAATTATTGAAATAGGTATGTAATTAATATCATTGAGTGGAGTTTTTCCATTCTTCCTGCCCGTCTTCCCATTAGAGGAGACGGGCAGTTTTGTTTTTGATTATAATCGAAGTAATTAGCAAAGATGTTCTTACAATTGCAATCCCTGAGTTAATTCACAAAAGATAAGAAATAATAAAAACTTCCCAATTCAGTAGAATTCTTAGTGTCTTCATTGAGAACCGACCTTTAGTCACCTCCATTGTAGATACTACCGCTTTTTTAGTCAACCTCAATGAAGATAGTTTCGACTTTTAATCAAACCCAAGAACAAGCCTTATCCAAACTATTCACATCTTTTTTATTCTATTGAACATAGATTCAAACCAAAAGGCAACTGATTCATTGCGAATCAATTGCCTTTTGGTTTCAGTCGTTAATAGTTGTCCCTGGACAGACTACATTACCTCCTTATACACTTAGTTTTCTCTTTATAAAGAAGATACGTTTTTAATAATATACGTTTTACCCTTCACAGTAGCAAAAGAGATTTGATCATCAGCAAGTACCTTTACCTTCGCTCCGGAAACTTTCAGATCCTTTGCATTCGGATATTTAATCACACATTCCGCACCGGAATTAGAAAGAATCTCTACAGCTGTTATCTTCCCGTCAGTCCATGCCGCGTCTACTTCAAAGTTTCCTCTCGCTTTCATTCCTTTGAATGAACCATCTTTCCACGCATCGGGCAAAGCAGGAAGCAGTTCGATATATCCGCCCTGACTTTGCAGCAGCATTTCTGCGATACCAGCCGTACAACCAAAGTTTCCATCAATCTGGAAAGGCGGATGCGCATCAAACAAATTAGTATATACACCGCCTACATGGCTTCCGGGAACGGTCAGTTTCATGGCACTTCTCAACAGTTTATGAGAGCGGTTGCCGTCATGCAGACGTGCCCAGAAGTTCAGTTTCCATGCTTTGCTCCATCCGGTTCCTTCGTCTCCGCGTGTATTCAGCGTCACTTTCATGGCATCTGCATATTTATCGTCCTGTTCGCTTCTTCCGATTACAATCTGCGAACCCGGATGCAACCAGAAAAGATGATTCGTATGCCGGTGCCCACCATCTCCGGTAACATCCTTCGTCACTTCATCTTTCCATTCCATAAATTGTCCGCCCAAACCGATTTTCGGTCCGGAAAGTTTGCTCATAGCTGTTGCTATCTCTGTGATTTCAGGGTCGTTGGCCCTTCCCAGTTCTTTGCTGGCTTTGATCATCATGTCGAACATTTCACAAATCATAGCCTGCGAAGTTGAACAGCCCAGTGAGAACTCGCCATGTTCGGGAGAGTGAGACGGGTTTGCTACCAGTGTACCGTCGCGTTCGTCTGTCCAAAGATTGTCTACCCAAAAAAGAGCAGCATCGAGCATTGTATCATAATACTTTTTCAAGAAGTCTTTATCAAGGTTGAACTGATAATACTCCCAAATATCCTGACACATCCATATTGCCCCTGCCGGAAAATGATGAGGCGTGCTTTTCTTGGCCGGTGCCGTATTACCCCAGATATTATTCTCATGATGCGTCACCCAGCCGCGAACATTGCCGCCATCGGGTTTGCAATAATATTGTTGCGCTGTATACTTTCCACGAGGCACCAGACTTCTGACATACTCTACCATAGGCAGATGACACGGACTCAGATTGGTAGACTGTGTCGGCCAATAATTCATCTGTATATTGATATTCGTATGGTAATCGGCATTCCATGGATTGGAAAGTCTTTCACCCCATACTCCCTGCAAGTTGGCAGGCAAAGAACCTTCTCGTGAAGAAGATATCAAAAGATAACGACCGAACTGGAAATACAGCATTTCAAGATACTGGTTTTCCTGTTCCGAGTTGGTATTCTCGTCCATACCTTTCAGCAAACTGTCCGTAGGAGCAACGGGTGCCTCCGGCAAGTTACCGAGATTCAGTCGCATTCTGTCGTATAACGAATGATAGTCTTTCTGGTGAGTAGCCAACAGAGCCGTGTACTTCTTATCAGCTACTTTATGCAGCGTAGCCTGCACTTTTTCCAACGGATCTTCTTGAGAGAAATAATTGTAGGAGTCGTCCATGCACTGTACATAGTTTGTGGCGGCAGACATCAGAACGATTATTTCATCGGCATCCTCTACTTTCAGCTTCGTTCCGTCCACTACCGAAATCTTTCCTCCTTTATTCTTCACGACCAGTTGCTGCGCATATTTCAGTCCATTCTTCCAGGCATCCCCTATCCGCTTGTCTCCGCTGACCGGAGTCGGATACCCCGTCATGGTAATGGTATGACCGTCTGCCGTAATGGTTTTATCGGTATGCAGCGATTCAAGAGAAATTTTTCCCTTCTTCGAATCTGAGGTGAGACGCATCACCATTACATTATCCGGATAACTCATAAAGTATTCGCGCTTAAAGGTGATTCCATTCTCCTTATACATCACCGTATGAATCGCATTATCTATATCAAGCGTACGGGTATAGTCAGAATAAGGCAGTTCGGTAGAGGCATCTATCGAGAGTTCCGCCAATTGCGGTTTCTGTTTGTTATCGATTAATTCTGTGATTTCGAGTTTGAAGAAGGTGTACTTGTCCGCCTTCAAAGGAAAAGACAGGGTCTTATTGCGACTCCCCTTTCCGTCCTTATCATCCCCCCAAAAAGTGCCGGACTGCTGATCCAGCAAGTCGTATGATTTTCCGTCTGTCGAACCGTAGAGTTTCCATGATTTCGGATCTCTGCCCGGCATATCATTGGCCGAGGTCAGACTATAGGAAACAGCCTTGGGAGCATGGGTATATGCCCACTTGATAACGCATGGCAGGCTTCCCGCACCAAAGAACCGATCGTTATCGGCAAACCATTTGCTGGTAGTGCTCTGATCGAAAAGGCTGCCTATCGACTGACTTTGATTCTTTGTATTGTCATAATTGGTCTGCACTGCTTCTTTTATCAAGACGGGAATGGGAGGATTGACAGTTTCTACAATGATATTGCTCAATGTCTGGAAAGAACCGAAATGCTCCTTTGTTCCTGCCAGATTATCAATCAGATTCCGCAATTCTGTGCCGTCACCGTCTCCATCGTAGTTATGGGTAATCAGCTTTCCATTTTCATCTATATATGCAGAACGGTTTGCCGTAAAGTCGTTCATCTTCTGTTGCAACATCACCCGCGCCTTGTGGAGATAATCCTTGTTCACTTCCGGAGTTCTCAGATGTCCTCCATTGTAAGACGGATCTTCACCGGGGCCTCCCGACCACAAAGTATGTTCGTTTGTCTGGATGACATCTACGTAGACGTCACCAAAAATCATGGCTCCCATATAACCATTACCGATGGGCAGGGCTTCACTTTCCCAGTTTTTGGCAGGCTTATTATAAGTTGCCTTCAAGGTCGGCTGATAAGGCTGTTCGGAGCAAGCCGTCATCGTAGTTCCTGCCACAAAGCTAAGTAGAAATAATACATCTGCAAAACGCAAATACTTGTTTCTCATAATACTAAATTTTAAGAAGTAATGCCTTAAGATTGCCCCATACTGTGTCATGCTTGTGCCACCCTATTGGCACAACTGTGCCAAAGGCTTGGCATAACAGTGCCAGTGCGGTGGCACAACTGTGCCAATAGGGTGGCACAGACTGTGCAATCAGAAGGCATTACCTCAGTGAATATAATCTTAATCTTCTTTCCGGTTCAAATTTAAATAAAGTCTATAAATCAATGACTGTTTGCAGACGAATATCTTTGGAAGAAGCGCCAACCATTATGTCAAATGCCCCTTTGGGTACCACAAACTGTCCTTTTTCTACATCCCAATAGCGAAGTTGCTCTTTATTCAACTTAATCTCTACCCGACGACTTTCTCCTGATTTCAAAGGAACACGACGGAATCCTTTCAATTCTTTCAAAGGAACAATTCCTCCGGCATCCGGTATCCGCACATAAACCTGAGCAACCTCATCGCCATTTCTCTTACCGGTATTTTTTAAGAGGAAAGAAACGGTGACTTCACCAGCACCGTCCTTTACTTGCAGATCACTGTATTTAAAAGAAGAGTAACTTAGTCCGTAGCCGAACGGATAAAGGACATCTCCTTTGAAATATTTATAAGTACGCCCTTTGGTTATATCATAATCATCAAACGGAGGCAGTTCATCCAAAGACTTGTAGTAGGTGAGCGGCAGACGTCCGGCAGGATTATAATCACCGAACAATACCTCGGCAACAGCGGTTCCTCCCTGTTCACCCGGATACCAGGCATTCACAATGGCAGGAACATGCTCGTCCATCCAGTTAACAGCCAATGAACTGCCTGCTACCAGAACAACAATTATGTTGGGATTCACTTTATAGATTTCCTGCAGAAACTCCCTCTGATCTGCCGGAAGCTGAATATCATACCGGTCCTGTCCTTCACGCTCTATCGATTTATTGATACCCATCACAGCAACTACCGTTTCACATTCGCGAACCGCCTTCCCGGCTTCTCCGTACAAATCGAGACGAGTTGCCTTGCCTATCTGCGGAACTTTCCATTGCAACTTTGCAATGGCATAATCCCGGTTATCATAATATTCCGCTTTCAACTGGTATTCTTTTCCCGCTTCGAGATAAATGGAAGCGGAATCCGTAGATACGGCATGTGCCTGCCACGCATCAATCAGCATCTGATTATCAATGCTCAGGCGGCAACCGTCATCGGATGTAAAGCTGAAAGTATAGCGACCGGAAACGGTCGGTTTCAACTTTCCCGTCCAACGGACAGACAACGGAGATTTGGGCAGGAACGGATCGGGAGCCTGATTGGCAGGTTCAAAGTTGATCCAACTCTCTTTACGCACTCTCGGGGTGCCTTCGAGGCGGGTATTGTCAAAATACTCAGCTTGCAGTCCTTCCGGGAAGTTCTCTCCCTGAATAAGTTCCAGCCCATCGGCAGCCGATTTCCAGGGAGCATAGACGACTTTCACCCGATCGCCCACCCTGTTTCTGATACCTTGTAGTATGGAAACTGGTTCTACTACCGGAGCGCCGCTGTAATCGCCAAACTCACATTTGCCGGCATTGATGCCGACTACTGCGATCGATTTCAGTTTGTCAGCATTCAGCGGAAGCCTGTTTTTCTGATTCTTCAGTAAAACGATACATTGGCGGGCAGCGTCCAGAGCTATCTGCTGATGTTCTTTCGAACCGATCACTGACGGAGAGATTTTAGTATACGGATTTCGTTCCCCGCTATCAAAAAGTCCCAGTTTCATGCGGGCCGTCAGCACATGATAGGCGGCGGAGTCAATATCGGCATCCGATACCATGTATTGTTTGTAAGCATTCAATAAAGGGCCGTCATATACATCATCACCGCATTCAAGGTCGAGTCCCGCCTTGATAGATAAAGTGGCAGCCGCCTCCTTCGTCTTTACATATTTATGGGCATTGACCAGCAAGGCAGGTCCGCCACAATCGGAAACGACATATCCCTGAAATCCCCAGTCCTGACGCAACACCTTTTGCAGCAGCCACGGATTCAGCGTGCAGGGCACATCATTCAGCGCATTATAGGCGGACATGATGGAAGCGGCTTTTCCTTCCTTCACACACATTTCGAAAGCAGGAAAGTAATATTCACGCAATTGTTTCTCCGATATCTGTGGATTGCAGACAAAGCGATTATGCTCTTCGTTGTTGGCGGCAAAATGCTTGGGAGTAGAAACGATTTTCAGGTAATGCGGGTCATCTCCTTGTAGTCCGTTCACAAAGGCTGTTCCCATTATTCCACTCAGGAAAGGGTCT
>ERZ835080.1972-NODE-1972-length-12426-cov-2.723790_pt1 | contig 12426 bp, 9 predicted proteins | sample MGYA00519688_ERZ835080 | MGnify/ENA primary metagenome ERZ835080 (study PRJEB31850, sample SAMEA3708770) | human gut metagenome | biome: human gut; feature: human-associated habitat; material: faeces | place: China | collected 2014 ... | reverse complement strand
GTTTTCTACAAAGCGTTGATAATCAAATAAGATACTTCAGATTACAACAAATATAAGCAAAATCGGATATAATATCCTGAGGCGTTGGTATTACATCCAAAAACACTACTTTTGCATCGGAAGTCACTCTACATGAAAAACACATCATATACAAAACGATCTATTTATCTGATCCTATTCTTTATAATAGGATGCACTTCATCCCTATACGGAATGGAAGGCGCAGGTGTGTATTTCAAGGCGAGCCTATGCGGAAAAATCTATAAGCATTTTTCCTTTCTTGTAGAAGAGGACATCCGTCCGAGAGATGACTTTAAGGAAGCGGAATGGTTCCTCACCACCGTTGAGGTAAACTACAAGTTTAATAAATATCTTCTGGCAGGAAGCGGATATATGTCTCTAGCACGATACAAGGCATCCGACGAGTTACGAAACCGATATTATCTCTACGCTACGGGGACTTATTCGGCCGGACGTTTTACCCTCTCTGTCCGGGAACGTTTTCAAAGTACCTATAAGGTTCACGCCGAACATCCCAAGAATTATCTGCGTTCGATGCTGACCCTCTCCTATAAGATCGGCAAGAGTGGTTTCTGTCCTTTTGCCTACACCGAGGTCTTCAATGATACGCGAAATAAGATGCGGTCCGATAAGATCCGTTTCTCCACAGGAAGTAATTACCAACTAAACCCGAACAATAACCTCCAACTCTATTATCGCTACCATATATTTAATGTAGACGATCCCGTGAATTACCGCCATGCGATCGGTATCTGCTATACCCATCGTTTTTAATAAGAATTTTCGTACCTTTGCGTCCCGAGTGCTTGATAAACCTCGTTAAAAACAAGAAGACATGCAAAAAACAGTTACAGTACCTTTCATGCTGCTAGGTATACTTTTTAATATATGCCTTGTAGCGTCCAATCTTTTAGAGACAAAAGTAGTGCAAGTAGGCGGTATAACGGCTACCGCAGGTTTGATCGTATTCCCGATCTCGTATATCATCAATGATTGTATAGCGGAAGTCTGGGGATTCAAGAAGGCACGGCTAATTATCTGGAGTGGCTTCGCCTCTAATTTTCTGGTGATCGCATTCGCGCAATTGGCGGTATTATTACCGGCCGCCCCTTTTTGGGAGGGGGAGGAAGGTTTCAATTTCGTCTTCGGGATGGCCCCACGTATAGCGGTCGCCAGCTTGATAGCGTTTTTGGCCGGTTCTTTCCTGAACGCCTATGTGATGAGCAAAATGAAAATCGCCTCCAACGGAAAGAATTTCTCGTTACGAGCGATCGTATCTACCCTTATCGGTGAGAGCGCCGATTCCCTGATCTTTTTCCCGATCGCCTTCGCCGGATTGATCCCGGCCGGAGAATTGCTTATCATGATCGGGACGCAGGCGGTACTTAAATCCTTGTACGAGGTTATCATCCTTCCCGTCACCATCCGTGTCGTAAAGTACATCAAGAAAGTAGACGGGAATGATGTGTATGATCTTGGTACCTCGTATAATATCCTAAAGGTTAAAGACATTTAGGCCGGGACCAAACAATGACCGGCCTTCATTTGAATAGATGCGACCAATCCTCCCTTTGCTGCGGCATATAGGACTTCATTCCCAATAATTCAGCCGCCCGGCAATTCACGGAAGCGTCATCAATCAGCATAGTCTCCTCGGCTAAAAGATTCGAGTCCTTCAGTACGTACTCAAAAATATCCGCGTTCGGCTTCAGCATATGCAATTCGTAAGAGAGGTAAATCTTATGGAAGAAATCTTGGGCACAAAGACCTTGATAAGAGAAATAGGTATCTTCGGACCATTTCCAATGAAGCTCGTTCGTATTGCTCAGAAGCATCGTATTATAGCGTTCACGAAGCTCCAATAGCAAACGCAACTTATTTTCCGGGACGTCTCCCAACATGGCGATCCATGCCGTGTCGATTTGTTCGTCCGTCAGGGGCTTCCCCGATAAGGCACGAATATCATCGCGAAACTGTTCCACCGAAATCGTTCCCAACTCTAATCGCTCAAACAAGTCCTTATGTTGATAGTTATTCGTGATCTGTTCCCGGATATTCTCCACGCCCAAATTCTCGAAAGCCTCGATACAACGGTTGCGAGTCAGGTTAATAAGCACACCGCCCAAGTCTATAATCAAGTTCTTTATGCCTTCCATATCATTTCTTTTTATACCAGCTACGACGTCTACGATGTCGTCTTTTCTGTTGATAACGATTGATCCGCTTGTAAACGACCCAGACAAACAACAAGCCGAAAACAGCGAATATCAATATAACAATCCAAGAGTTAAGATTGTCACCTTTTACCCGGCTCCACATTTCCAGAACCACCTCCGTCTCGTTCCCGAAATCACGGATCATGGCACAACGTTCCACGACCTTCCGGTCCGGATATTGAGCCGGGTCTATCTGGATACGCTCCGCTCCCGGTCCGAAGAAATAACTTACGTCCGAGAACTCGGTCTGCGTTGTATCGATCTTTTCCGCCAATATTTCCGGGGTAGCCACGGTGCTGACATATCCGGTCACTTCCATATTACGGCTGACGATGTCCGGACGGCATAGATAGTCCATAAAATAACTGGCGGCCTTCACGTTGCGAGCGTATTTAGGGATCGCCCAACCATCGTACCAGATATTACTACCCTCCAAAGGAACCTCATACCCCAGATCTACGCCTACGGCACTCGCCTCTTCCATGGCCCAGACCGCGTCGCCGCTCCAAGTGAAATTCAGCCACGCCTTTCCTTTCGTCATCATCTCCTTACCGAAATCGGCCTCCCAACCGGCGATATTCGGTTTCATTTTCTTTAAGTATTCCTCGGCGATAGCGATCATTTCCGGCGAGCTATCGTTCATCAATTGCTCCACCGTGATGGTACCGTCCGCCAATTCCCTCGCATGGGCGTAGATGATGGCGGTTCCATAGGCGTCGCGATAGCTATCCTTCATCAAGATCTTATTCCTGAAACGAGGGTCCCAAAGGCATTTCCACGACATGACCTCGTCCCTCGAGACATCGGCTTTATTATACAACAGGCCGGCGGTTCCCCACATATAAGGAACCACGTAGTCGGTAGTCTTACGGCCCGGCTGACTTAACTTATTCAGTTCCTCTTGGATATAGGGAGAGACATTGTTGATATAATCCGGTGTCTTCCCGAAATTACGGTCGATCGGTAGCAAGAGATTTTTCCGCAGCATGCGCTCAAGGATATACTCCGAGGGACAGATCAAGTCGAAATCCTCATGCCCCCGTTCGATCTTGGTCAACATGATCTCATTGATATCAAAGACCTGATAGATAATCCGGACCTCCTCACCCGTCTGTTCCTTATACCATTTCGGGAAATCCGTCAGGACGTCCTCGTCGATATAATCTCCCCAGTTATAAATCTTCAAGATCTTACTTCTCTCCTCGTCCGAGCGCCCGCAAGAAGTGAACAGCCCCATAAGCAGGGCCAAAACAGACAAAATCGATATAAATTTCTTCATTTTCATTTACGCTCGCTTCGCTTTCTCAGCACGTTTATTTATAACAATCAACAATACTAACACGGTTACGAATATAATCGTTGAGAGGGGACGCAGTTCCGGGGTCAATCCTCCTTTCCGGGCATCCGCATAGATAAAGGTGGAAAGGGTTTCCAAGCCCTCATTACCAATCGTAAATATGGTCACGGCGAAATCGTCGATAGACAGCGTGAAGGCAAGGATAAAGCCACTGATCATACCCGGACGGATTTCCGGGAAGATCACCTTCCGCAAGGCCTGAAACGGAGTCGCCCCCAAATCCAACGCCGCCTCGTAGATATTCTGGTTCATCTGCTTCAAGCGGGGCATGACGCTTAGCACCACATACGGCGTACAGAACGTGATATGCGCCAGCACGACCGTCGTCAAACCTTGAGAGATCCCTAAGCTGACAAACAACAGGAACAAGGAAATACCGGTAATGATATCCGGATTCAACATCGGGATGTTATTGACAAAACTCACGGCATTGCGGGCCCTCGCCTTCAAATTAAAGATCCCGATAGCGGCTACGCTCCCCAACAAGGTAGATACCGTAGCGGCTATCATGGCGATAGCGAACGTATTCCAAAGGGCGCTGACCAACGAATGTTGTACGTTGCCGGCAAAAAGAGAGCTATATAATTTCGTGGAGAACCCGGTCCAGTTACCCAGCACTTTCGCCTCCGTAAACGAGAAGATCATGATAATCAAGATCGGCGAGTAGAGCAACAAGAGCAAAGCCCACAGATATCCCTTAGCTAAATATTTCACCATCAGATAAGCCCTCCCTCATTCGCCGAATCACTGCTCTCATTGCTGAACAATCCCGTGATTCCGATTAATAACAACATGATAAGAGAAAGCGCCGCCCCGTAGTTCCACATACCGTTATTGATATTCTCCTGTATGGTCGTACCGAAGAGCTTGATATTGTTCATCGTCAACAACTCGGCGATGGCAAACGTAGAGATGGTCGGCATAAACACCATCATGATACCGCTCATCACTCCCGGCATCGATAGTGGGAATACGGCCTTGATAAATACCTGCGACGGATTCGCCCCCAAGTCTTGCGCCGCCTCTATCAAGCTGTGATCCATTTTCTGGAGCGTATTATAAATCGGGTAGATCATAAAGGGCAGGAAGTTGTACACCATGCCAAAGATCAAGGCCCCCTCTCCCAGTGGGAAATTCAAGAAATCGAACAAAGCCACGGTAGCCAACGTACGGATCAAGATATTGACCCACATCGGAAGGATAAACAAAACGACCATCGTACGGGAAGTATTAAACCGGGCTTGGCTCAATATCCAAGCGGCCGGATATCCCAGCAGCAGACAAAGAATGGTCGTTATCAAAGCGATCCCGACTGAATACACGAAGGTGTTTATCGCCTCGGGATGGATCATAAACTTACGGAAATTGGCGAAGGTAAACATCCCCTCGTCATTCGTAAAGGCGTAATACACGATCAAGAGGAGCGGTATCACGACAAAGATGGCCAAGAACAGGACATAAGGAATGGTCCAGTTCCTTCGTCTCATAAAAAATGCAGAAAACGTATTGATCACTTCCTTCCCTTTTTAAGCATGAATAATTCGAATTTTATCCGGGGCGATCGTTATGCCGACATGATCTCCATCATCCCATACATCGTTGGTATCGACAAAGATGTCCTCGTCCCAATCTGTAAACACGGTCAGATGATAATGGTTGCCTTTGTAGAGGATAAATTTCACCTCTCCGGTCAGGCGACCGTCTTCCTCGTTATCCTCCAAGATCACATCTTTAAAATCGATCTCGACTTTCACAGGCGTATTTGGCTCTATATCGGTTACCTCCTTGCATTCGAACGTACAGCCTAGGAATTCCACATGCGTAGCGTCGATAAGCTTTCCCTCGAAGGTATTGCAAATACGCTCTTTCTTCATTACATGGATATCGAAAGGCTTGATAAGAAGCCCGACCTCGCTACCTGCCTCGAAACAGTGATAATCCTGTACCATGAACTCGTATCCGTTCGGGGTTTGCACCATCATCTCATAATGCACGCCCTTAAAGATGGAGGAGGTTACCGTACCCGTCAACATCGCCGCCACCGACGGCTCGAAGATGTAAATATCCTCGGGGCGCAACACGACATCTACCGGCATTTGCTCCCCGAATCCCTCATCCACGCACTCGAACTCATGACCGGCGAAAGAGACTTGCCTATCCTTGATCATCGTTCCGTTCAAGATGTTACTCTCACCGATGAAATCAGCGACGAACGAATTGACCGGCTCGTTATAAATATCGATCGGGGTACCGATTTGCTGGATCTTTCCCTCGCTCATGACAACGATCGTGTCGCTCAGCGTCAGCGCTTCCTCTTGGTCGTGGGTCACGTACACGAACGTAATGCCTAAGGACTTATGCATCTCTTTCAATTCCATTTGCATGTCCTTGCGCATCTTCAAGTCCAAGGCCGCCAACGGCTCATCCAGCAATAACACCTCCGGCTCATTCACGATAGCGCGAGCGATCGCCACACGTTGCTGCTGGCCACCGGAAAGGGAATCGACATCCCGATCCTCATAGTCTGTCAACCCTACCATTTTCAACGCCTGTTTCACTTTCTTCTCGATCGTGGCGGAAGGAAGTTTCTTCAGCTTCAGGCCAAAGGCGATATTATTGTACACATTCAGATGTGGAAATAAAGCATATTTCTGAAATACCGTATTTACGGGACGTTTATGCGGCGGCGTCTGCGTAATCTCCTTCCCGGACATCGTGATAACGCCCTCGGAGGCCGTCTGGAAGCCGGCTATCAAACGCAACAGGGTAGTCTTTCCGCAACCGGAAGGCCCCAAAATGGTTACAAACTCGCCCTTGCGGACCTGTAAATTTACATCATTCAGCACGGCTTTCTCGCCGAAATACTTCGATACGTGCTCCACGCTGATAATGCGATCCGATTTTCGTATTGACATTCTCGCTTGATCTAATTAGAATTAAACAATCATGAACAATGTTCTTATTTATTTTTGCGCGAATGTACAGATTTTAATAAGGCCGGGCACTATCGTTTTTACAAAATCTGACCTTACACCGGATGAGAAGCGTCGCATTTCTCCAAGATTCGACCACGCGCCCGGCGCGAGGTCCAATATTTCTCCAAGATTCGACCGCGCACCCGACGCGGGCGGGATATTTGGGAAATATTCAATCCACGTATATCCGGTAGCTCCCCGATCCCAATCGGTACACAGCCTTCCCATCCTTCAATCCCACGGGCGTGATCCCCTCCTGCCCTTTCTCCATACGAACGGACTTCTCCGATTTGGCGGGCAGATATAAGGTAGCCGTCGTATTAGCGGGAATGGTTGCCTCGTATATATAGCCCTTCTTTTGGATTTGCCATCCACTCTCGATACGGCCATAGGCGGAATCGTAATGACCCCGGATGAACGAGAAGGTTCCGCCGATACGGGGTTGAAGGATGATGTGCTTATAGGCGGGTTGTTCCTCATCCCGCTGGATACCCAAGGTATAAGCTATCATCCACTCCTCGATAGCGCCATACGAATAATGGTTGAAAGAGTTCATATCCACAGGGCCGAAGCCATTTACCAACGTGTAGGAATTCCAACGTTCCCAAATCGTGGTTGCGCCTTGCAGGACAGGGTATAGCCATGAAGGATAGGCGGTTTGCTCAAATAATTTATAGGCGACATCGTCATAACCATTGTCGGATAATACCAAATTCAGGTAAGGCGTACCGATAAAGCCAGTGGTAAGCGTATAATTATGTTTCTTGATATTCTCTACCAGATGCCGGATCGCCAAGGGTTTGTTTTTCTCATTGAACAGATCGAACTGGAGAGGAACCACGTATGAGGTCTGCGTATCCACGATCTTCGCCTCGGTAGCCGCCGTTCCGGGCCACATACCTACTTGCGAATCCTTGCCAAAGATAGATTCCACCGTCGGGGCGAACGTGCGTCCTTCCTCGTTTACAAACAGGTCGTTAAAAGACCTCTTCACGTTCTCGTAGAAAGTACGGAAACGCCTTTGGTCCGCATCCTTCCCTAAACGTTTCGCTACCTGCTCCATAATCAAAGCGTCGTAGGCGGAATAAGCGGTGTTCGTCAACATGGAATTCGTCGGCTCGATAGCCAGCCAATCGCCGAAACCACCGAAGGGCTGTACATAGCGTACGGCACGACGCTCCAAATAATCCATATAAGCGACCATGGAAGCGTAATGTTGCTCCAGAATACGCACGTCTCCGTATTGTTGATACATTTGCCACGGTACGATCACGCCGGCTTCCATCCATCCCATGGCACCTCCGCCATCCTCCGCGCCGTGAGGCGGGAAACCGACCACGGGTATATAGTTCGCGTAACTACCGTCATCTCCTTGATTATCCCGGACCGAGTAGAGCCAACGGGTGTAAAACGGATCGACATTCATATTATAAGTAGCCGTACGAGCGAATACCTGCGCATCCCCTGTCCAGCCCATACGCTCATCCCGTTGCGGACAATCGGTCGGAACCGACAGGAAATTACCCCGTTGGCCCCAAATGATGTTATTAAACAAACGGTTGACACGCTCGTCCGATGTCTCATAACCGCTCGTCCGCGCACCGATAGATTCCAGCACGATCCCTTTCACCGCCTCCAAGGGTAACGGCCTCTCCAACCCGTGAATCTCCACGTAACGGAAACCATGGAACGTAAAGCGAGGCTCATACGTCTCACCCGCCGCATCCCCTCTCAGGATATAGCGATCCGTGGAAAGGGCGCTCCGGTAATTATCCGTATAGACTTGCCCTTTCTTCTCCTTATACATCGCGATCGTGTACGGGGCGACCGGCTCGGTAGGGATCGTTTCCGGATAATTCATCTCCCCGAAACGGATCGTGATTTCCTGTCCGGCCTTTCCCTTGAAAGTCAGACGGGGAACACCGACCATATTCTGCCCCATATCATAGACATAGACGCCGGGAATAGGCTCTACCATGGACTGAGCGGTCAGGGTCACATTATTTTGTATCGGGCTGCCTACATATCCTTGGATCTCCACATTTACCGGAGGAGCGGCGAATAAGGTCGCCGGTTTCCATGACGAGTCATCAAAACCCGGAGCATCCCAGCCGTTCACCTCTTTCCGGGCATCATATTCCTCTCCATTCTGAAGGCCGTTAAAAGTGATCGGTCCCCGGTCATAACATTTCCAGCTATCATTCGTAACGATCGTCTCACGAGTACCGTCGGCATACTCGATCACGATCTTTCCCAATAAGGACTGGCGGGTTCCGTATTGATCCTGCCAACCGGTAAGGAAACCGCTATGCTCGCTCCACCATCCGGCGCCCAACATCGCCCCGATACCATTATCGCCTGGTCGTAGCAAATCCGTTATATCATACGTATTATACATGATACGGTAACGGTAATCCGTCCAACCCGGATTCAGATAATCCTTTCCAACCTTCTGCCCGTTCACCGAGAACTCGTAGACACCCCTAGCGGTAGCATATAAACGGGCGCTCTTGACCGGTTTCTCTATCTTTATCTCTTTCCGGAGCATGGGAGCGGATACGTTCTCACCCGGATACCAGACATTGAGCTTTCCCTCCCCTTTCTCCACATAAGTCTCGGCAGGATTGTACAGAAGCGTATTCCACGTATCCTCGCTGATACGCAAGTTGGAGAATGTAGCGGTCTGCCCTTTAGGTTGCAGGAAACCGATCGCGTACAAACGGCAATGATAAACCAACTCTCCATCCGGATAAGGATACACGGTGAAAGCCCCTTCCTTGCCTCCCCAGAAATCACCACGGCTCTTCCGTTCTTTCTCCTCGGGAGTCAAAGAGGAATTCACCAAGGTCTTTCCATCGATCTCTATATCCACGAAATATTTCAAGGCATATTGGGCCGTCGTCACCTTCAACCGGATATGATGCGCCTTATGCTTATCCGAGGCTGGGATGATGGAGGCCAGACTCTCCGAGGCGTCTTGCGTCGTTTTTCCATCCGTGGTATGGCGTAGAATGAAACGGGCGTCCCCCGAACCATTCAAGTCCAGTTCAGCAGACACATAATTATCAGCGTCCCTCGCCCCAAAGACAAATGCGGCTTTATCATTACCCTCGGCCACCCGCACATCATAGTCGATCACATAATGCGAGCGATATTTGGAGAGTTGTGTCTCCGACGAGCCGATCCAACGGGCGCCACTCCATCCGGAACCCAGAAGACCGGTCTCGAACCACGCAGGCTCGGTGGAGGTAATTTCCGTTCCCGATTCATCCCATACGGAAACTTTCCAATAATAGCGAGTGGAAGGTTGCAATGCTTTTCCTTGATAAACTACGCCGACCGATTCCCCGGAAAGAACCTTTCCCGAATCATAGATATAACGCCCGGCAGCCAATTGCTCCGGACTATCGGCCACCCATAACCGATAAGCCTGCCCACAGGCCCCATAGCGATCGGACTCCATCTGCCAGTTAAAACGTGGCTGACTGACATCAATTCCCAGTGGATTGGTTTGATACTCAACCTGTAGGTTCTTCAATACGGTAACCGCACCCAGAGGTAACCATCCGGCCAGCAACCCTAAGATTATAGACAAAATACATCGTGTGCTCTTCATAATACAAAGAATTAAAATGATAACGGTACAAAAATATCCATTATTATCTTAACTCTTTGTTTCATTTTTGGGAGAAGATGTAGCAGTTTTGACACTACTCAATCTTTCCTACCATCTTGGACGGGTCTACCCAACGATCAAACTCCTCGGCGGTCACATAACCGGACTCGATAGCCGCCTCCCGCAAAGTCTTATTTTCTTGATAGGCTTTCTGGGCGATAGCGGCGGCCTTGTAATATCCTATTTTCGGATTCAAGGCGGTAACCAGCATTAAGGAGCTATCCAGATGGCGTTTGATGTTTTCGTTCACCGGGGTAATGCCTTTTACGCAATGTTCGCTGAAATTCAGGCAACCGTCACCAATCAAGCGGGCGCTTTGCAAGAAGTTCGAGATAATCACCGGCTTAAATACGTTCAACTCGAACTGCCCGTTGGAGCCGGCTATCGAGATTGTCACGTCGTTACCCATTACTTGAGCGGCGATCATCGTCAATGACTCGCATTGCGTAGGATTCACCTTTCCCGGCATGATGGAGGAACCCGGCTCGTTCTCCGGCAAATGGATCTCACCGATACCGGCACGAGGACCTGAGCCCAACATTCGTATATCGTTCGCGATCTTCATTAAGCTGACCGCTACGGATTTCAAGGCTCCATGCGCCTCAACCAAGGCATCATGGGTAGCTAGGGCCTCGAATTTATTCGGAGCGGTTACAAAAGGAAGCCCAGTCAACTCTGATATCTTCTTAGCGACACACTTGTCATAATTGACCGGGGCGTTAATACCGGTCCCAACCGCCGTACCTCCTAAAGCCAATTCGGAGATATGCGATAGGGAATCCTTTACTTTCCGTATACCATATTCTAATTGAGCCGCATAGCCACTGAACTCTTGCCCCAATGTCAATGGAGTGGCATCCATAAAATGAGTCCTCCCGATCTTCACGATCTTCATGAACTCCTCACTTTTTAGCGCCAACGCACGATACAGACTCTCCAATCCCGGGATCGTCACCTCCGCTATCACCTTATAGGCGGCAATATGCATAGCGGAAGGAAACGTATCATTGGAGGATTGCGATTTATTCACGTCATCGTTCGGAAGCAGCACTTTCTCCTTATCCGTTAGCTTTCCTCCGGTCAACACATGCGCCCGGTTGGCGATCACCTCATTGACATTCATATTCGTCTGGGTCCCGCTCCCCGTTTGCCATACAATCAAGGGGAAGGAGTCATTTAATTTACCCGCCAAGATCTCGTCGCATACCTTACCGATCAACTCGCATTTCTCCGGAGACAAGACACCGGCGTCTTTATTAGCCAAAGCCGCTCCTTTTTTCAAGTAAGCGAACGCCTCTATCACCTCTTTGGGCATCCGGCTAATATCGGTGGCGATCTTGAAATTATTCACGCTCCGTTGTGTTTGCGGCCCATAATAAACGTCCGCCGGCACTTCCACCTCACCTAAGGTATCTTTCTCTATTCTATACTTCATGACACATAAGTTTTATTAATCTCTTCTATGTATAAACTATCTGGATATCGAATTGTTTATGTTACATTCACGAGTATATCATGAAAAGACATTTATCATGGAACAGAATTCAGATCATAGAGAAACGGCTTATTTCGCCTCCGATGTTTTTTAATAGTTTTTCTTCTCGTCAATAATGTATTCGGGACGGGCCTTGATCTCGTCAAAGAGGATACCGACATATTGCCCTAACACGCCGACCGTCAATAACTGTACACCTCCAAAGAAGATAATGGAAGTCATGATAGAAGTCCAGCCAACCTCGGCGTTACTAAAACCATAGATCTTGCCCAACGTGAACCAAACCGCCAAGATTATACCGACCAATACGGATATAAACCCGAGACTCGTCGCCAAACGCAACGGCTTCTTCGAGAAATAAAGCATTGCCGTCGACGCGAATTTCAGCATCTTACTAATCGGATATTTCGTCTCGCCGGCGATACGCGCCTCACGCTCATAATAAAACGGCACTTGGTGGAAGCCCCCCCAGCTTATCAAGCCACGGATATATTTTCCCCGTTCCTTAAAACGGTCGAACTCATTCATCACCTTCCGGTCCACTAAACGGAAATCTCCTGTATCCAGCGGGAAATGGACCTCGCTCATATAATTCATCACCCGGTAAAAAGCCTTGGAGGTGAACAGCTTGAAAAGACTCTCCCCTTCCCGTGACTTACGGACGCAATAAACCACGTTGGCATTCT
>ERZ835080.1962-NODE-1962-length-12491-cov-6.207060_pt1 | contig 12491 bp, 10 predicted proteins | sample MGYA00519688_ERZ835080 | MGnify/ENA primary metagenome ERZ835080 (study PRJEB31850, sample SAMEA3708770) | human gut metagenome | biome: human gut; feature: human-associated habitat; material: faeces | place: China | collected 2014 ... | reverse complement strand
ACACAAAGTATTCGCTGCGCTTTTTGTTTGACCTGCCAAAAAACCGGCCGGCGCGCTTCGGCTCTTAGAATTGTGCGGTATTGCCCTGAATTTTAGGGCGCATGCCGCGCCGGAGGGAAATCCATGACAAATGATCGGATCGGGAACATCATCGCTTCGCTGACGCTGGAGGAAAAAGCATCCCTGGCCAGCGGAAAGAGCTTTTGGGAGACGCAGGACATCCCGGCCAAGGGCGTGCCTTCCATATGGCTGGCGGACGGCCCGCACGGCCTGCGCAAGGAGGACCGTCTGCACATCCGTGAGAACGGCGGCCACAGCGTGAAAGCAACGTGCTTTCCCACTGCGTCGGCGCTGGCCTGCGCGTGGAGCCCCGCGCTGGCGCGCAGGGTGGGCGCGGCCATCGGCCGGGAGTGCAGGGCCCACGGCGTGGCCGTTGTTTTGGGGCCGGGCGTCAACATCAAGCGCAGCCCGCTGTGCGGGCGCAACTTTGAATACTATTCCGAGGACCCGCTGCTGGCGGGCAAGCTGGCCGCCGGGTTCATCCGCGGGGCCGAGGGCGAGGGCGTCGGCACCAGCCTCAAGCATTTTGCCGTGAACAATCAGGAGACGCTGCGCATGAGCGTCTCCGCCGAGGTGGACGAGCGGGCGCTGCACGAGCTTTATCTCCGGCCGTTTGAAATAGCGGTGAAGGAGGGCGCGCCCTCCACCGTGATGTGCAGCTACAACCGCATCAACGGCGTTTATGCCAGTGAGAACCGCATGCTGCTCACCCGCATCCTGCGGGAGCAGTGGGGCTTTGACGGCCTTGTGATGAGCGACTGGGGCGCGGTATACCGCCGCCCGGCGGGCGTGGCCGCGGGGCTGGACCTGGAAATGCCCTCCTCCGGCGGCGTGACGGACCGGGAGATCGTGCGGGCCGTGCGCGCGGGCAGGCTGGACGAGGCGGCGCTGGACGCGCTGTGCGCCCGGGTGCTGCGCCTGGCGCTGGCCCATGCGCCGCAGCGCAAAAAGGCGTATCCCGCGCCCGTGCACAATGTGGAGGCGGTGCGCCGCATGCTGGACAGGCACCACGCGCTGGCCGTGCGCGCCGCGCGGGAGAGCGCCGTGCTGCTGAAGAATGAAGGCCGCGTGCTGCCGCTGGCGCCGGACGCGAAGGTGGCGGTCGTCGGCGCGCTGGCGGGCAGGCGCTGCCGGTATCAGGGCGCGGGCTCCAGCCTCATCAACGCCCACGGCAGGCCGGATTTCCTGCACGCGCTGGTGCGCGGCGGCTGCAGAGACGCCGCGTATGCGCCCGGCTATGACCCGGACAGCGAATGCGTGGACGCAAAGCTGGAGGAAAAGGCGCTGAACGCCGCCCGGGGCGCGGACACGGTGCTGCTGTTCCTGGGCCTGACGGACCTGTTCGAGACCGAAGGCTACGACCGCGCCCACATGCGCCTGCCGTTCAACCAGCTGCACCTGCTGGACCGCCTGGCCGGGGCGGGAAAAGACGTGGTGGTGGTGCTGGCGGGCGGCAGCCCCGTGGAAACGCCGTGGCTGCCCAGGGCGAAGGCCGTGCTGTACACGGCGCTGGGCGGCGAGGGCGTGGGCGAAGCCGTGTTCCAGCTTTTGTACGGCAGGGCATGCCCGGCGGGCAGGCTGGCGGAGACGTGGCCCAAAAGGCTGGAGGACACGCCCGCCGCGCGCCACTGGCCCATGGGGCCGGACGCCGTTACCTACAACGAAAGCATTTATGTGGGCTACCGCTATTACGACAAAGCGCATGTGGACGTGCGCTTTCCCTTCGGCTACGGGCTGAGCTATACGTCCTTTGCGTATTCGGGCCTTACGCTTTCCCGCAAGGTGCTGGCGCCGGGCAAGGCCATCGAGGTGCTTTTCACGGTGGAAAATACGGGCGCGATGGCGGGCGTGGAGACCGCGCAGGTGTACGTGGCCCACCGGAATTCCGCCGCGCACCAGCCCGTGCGCACGCTGGCGGGCTTTGCCCGTGTGGCGCTGAAGCCGGGCGAGCGCAAAACGGTTTGTGTGACGCTGCCGCCCAGCGCGCTGGAGTTTTATGATGTGGCGCGCCATGCGTTCGTGGTGGAGGCGGGCCGTTATGAGGTGTCCGTGGGGCGGCACAGCCGCTGTTTGCTGCTGCACGCCGCTTTTACGGCGCGGGGCGAAACGGTGGCGCTGCCGCCCGCCCACAGCGCCGGGGGGCCGTACGGCTCGTTTGCGGACAACACGTTCCCGGACGCGGCGTTTGCCGCCATCCACACGCGGCCGCTGCCACGCAACCAAAAGCCCGTCCGCGGCGAATACACCCAGACGACGGTGCTGGGCGACATGCTGGACAGCCGCACGGGGCGCGCGCTGCACGCGCTGGCTTTGTGCGCGGCGCGGCTGGGCATGCATTTTTCCAACAACCCGGCGGTGAACCGCCGGGTGTGCGAGATGACGGTACGCGACCTGCCGTTTAAAAACCTGGTGCTCAACACCAGCGGCATCATCCGCTACCCCGCGGCCGAAGCATTGCTTGCGCTGGCCAACGGCAGGCTGTTTTCGCGCGGCGGGACGGTGCGGGCGGAGCGCGGCCGGAGCCGGAAGGGATGACGTATATGACAAAAGAGGAAATATGGGCCGCCGCGCTGCGGCAGTCCGCCGTTGATTTGAATTGCAGCCCGGAGGACTTCGGCCGGGAGCACAGCGTGGTGGTGCGTTCCGCGCCCCATGCCGGGGCGCGGAAATATCTGTCGCTGCCCTTTTTCTGCGACCTTGTCTCCTATGGCGGCAACGTGGTGGCTTCCGTCGCGCCCGAGGCCGAGGCAGCCGTGCGGGCCTACGTGGAGCGGTATGCGCCCGAGCATTGCTTTGAAACGCCGAACATGAACGTGCTGGCGGACGCGCTGCGTCCCTTCGGCATGCGGATATGCTTCATGGCGGAATATTTTCTTCCGGATGTTTCCCGCATGCGGCAGTGGGATTGCGGGTATGCGCTGAAGGTGCTGGGGCCTGCGGACTTCGCGGGCCTGTACCGGCCGGAATGGAGCAACGCTCTGTGCGAAAAACGGAGGGAATTGGACGTGCTAGCCGTGGGCGCGTACGACGGCGCAAGGCTGGTGGGCCTGGCCGGCTGTTCGGCGGATTGTGAAAGCATGTGGCAGATCGGCGTGGACGTGCTGCCCGGATACCGCCGCCGGGGCGTTGCCGCCGCGCTGACGTCCCGCCTTGCGGCCGAAACGCTTGCCCGGGGAAAGGTGCCGTTTTACTGCGCCGCGTGGTCAAACATCAAATCGGTGCGCAACGCCGTGAAATGCGGCTTTGTGCCTGCCTGGGCCGAGCTGACGGCAAAGCCCGAGGCGTTTGTGCGGGAGCTGAACGGGCAGTGACGCGCCGCGCGCCCGGCCGCGGCCCGCGGGAATATTGGGAGGCGGCGCAAGGGCGGCCTGTAAAAAGAAAAGAGAGGGTCATACCATGCAATGGAAAGAGCTTTATGACAAAGCCGCGGAGAAGCTGGCCCCCCGCGCGGTCTCGCCGTTCATCGAGGCCGGCGGCGTGGCCGCCGCCATTCTCACCGCGGCGGGAAATGTTTACACCGGGGTGTGCATCGACACCGCCTGTACGCTGGGCATGTGCGCGGAGCGCAGCGCCATCGCCAATATGATCACGAACGGGGAGAGCCGCATTGTGCGGCTGGTGTGCGTGATGGGGGACGGGCGCGTGGGAATGCCCTGCGGCGCGTGCAGGGAATTCATGATGCAGCTGGATAAGGACAGCCCCGGCCTTGAAATACTGGCGGACGCCGAAACCGGGAAAACGGTGCGTTTGCGGGAGCTGATGCCGCACTGGTGGGGCGCGGAGCGGTTCCGGTGACCCTGCGCGGCGGCTATGCTCCATCTGTGTTCTGATTTTTGCGTTGAAAGGCGCTCCGCGTTGTAAAAGTTTTGCAAAAGGATACTGTCGAGGCCTTAATATGGCGTGGACAGCAGGAGAAGCAATAAACTGTGACAGTTTGAAGAATGTAAATGAATGCCGGAAAAATATTCTATTATTGCAGAGAGTGTGGTATAATATTGTTGCTACACGATTTTCTATAGCCATGGGAAATGCTTTGGCAAAAAGTGCTTCTTTTTTTATCGCACCTACGGCTAGGCGTGTAAGGTTTGTGCGGTAGCCATAAGAGAACGCGCTTTGGTGGCGCGTTTCTTATTGTGGGATGTACTTTTTATTTTATCTGGAGGTAGATGAGCATGTCAGAGCAGCTGGAACTTTTTCGGACGTTAGAGAAAGATTTTAACTTTGAACTGACACCGTGCGATAAAAATTTTGACTTGGATACAAAATCCGGCCTTACAAAACTGGAGCTTACGTCGGCCCAAAAAGGGCAGATTAGTGCATTGTTTTCTCAAATGCCGGCGATGCTTGCAAGCGAAGCCTTGGCTCACGCTTATATATTAAAATTTCCAGAAGGTCTATCGGGGATGAACCGCTTGATGCCTTACCGTAGCGGCGGATTCGGGACTCCCATTATAGGAGAGAATGGGAAAATCGTTGCACATGCTTCTTTACATGACATTTCTAGCCAAGCGCTGTTTTTGAACTGCTTTACTGCAATGTCCATTGCGTCTGGACAATATTTTCTTGCTCAAATTCATAGCGAGCTCAAGATGATGAGAATGAATTTGGACAAAATTTTGGAGTTCCTGTACGGAGACAAAAAGGCAGAACTGATGGCCGAAATAAGTTTTGTTAAATACGCCTATCAAAACTATAATTCTATCATGTCGCATGAATCGCAAAGGACGGCAACGATAGCCAGTATTCAAGAGGCTAAGAAAGTCGCGATGAAAGATATCGAATTCTATATGAACGACCTTGATTTGGCGGCAAAAACCAAGGATAATTCAGAGCTAATATCCACTGTCAATAAGGCGTTTCAAATCAAAGAAAGCCTGGAGCTTTCGATGCAACTGTATGTGTTCAGCAGCTTATTGGAATTGTATTATTCTCAGAATACGGATTCAAGTTATTTAAAATATGTTGAAGCTGACGTGTCCTCATATATCGATAAATGTGAGAAGCGGATGCTAAGCAGCTTCAGCGTCCTTGACATATTTGTCCGAGATTACAAAGGAAATCTTCTTAAGAAAATTGATACGTCCGAAATAGAGAAGGAGGTTAGTGGATTACTCGATCGTCTGAACAACGGGGAAGAGATTCCGATGCGGCAGGTTTTGCACGCAGCAATAGGTGCACAAACGAAGAAGACAGAATATTATATGGCAACAGATGGAAATATTTATTTAAAGACCGCGTGAATTTTACATTTCTATGAAAAGACAGCATTGCTTTCGAGCTTTTCTGTCTTTTCTTTTTGCTGATTTATAGCTTCGCGCAAAAAACACGGGCCCCTATGAAGAAAAAAGTAAAAAAACATGAGTGACTATACAAAAATACATAAGGCAATAGAACAGCAGCCCGGGAAGCCGCCGCGTTGAGCGGCGCTTCCCGGGCTGCTTTATCTGTGCCGGATAAACTTTTTGTGCAGGTCACACTTCCGGAAAATCCGGGCCGAAATCGTCCATCAAAACCTCGTCCGCGTACAAAGCGGGAAACCAGGCGTTTTCTGCAAGGTTTTCATACACGTTTTCGCTGGTGGCAGTTTGGCCGTCCCTTCGGGCCTGCTCCACATGGCCGTGGGCCTTGTGCTGCTTGCCGTGGGCGCTGGGCTGCCCGTGCCGGTTTTGGCTTTCCTTGTTGGTTTGGTTTTGCATTTTAAACACCCCCGTGCTGTTATTGTGCGCAGGGGGGCACGGGATACGCAAGGCAATTTCTTCCGGAAAGCGCGTCCCTTTGCCGGGCGCGGCGCGGGTCAATCGTCGCCGCCGTCATCCTCTTCGGCGGCTTCGCCGCTTTCCCCGCCGTCCGCGCTGCCGTCCGGCGCGTCTGCCCCTGCGGCCTCCTCCGCCTGGGCGGCCAGGCGCGCGGCTTCGGCCTTCGCGGCCTCGGCCTCAATGTCGATGTCCTCGTCCAGATACAGCGCCCGCCGTTTGGCGTGCAGCTTTTCCAGCTCCCGGGCCTGTTCTTCCTTGATTTTTTCGGCCTGCTTTTTGTAGGCGCGCACGGCGCGGCGCGCGCTGACCACGCAGACGCCGATCATCACGGCGGCCATGGCCAGATACAGCCAGGAAAGCCATGTCCAGGACGCAAAGGGAACGGAAAAGGCCGTCAGGCCGCATTGCAGGGCCATATACGCGGCCGCGATGGTGAGGATCACCGATAAAAACATGTTTTTCACCTCATTGATTTTTTGCGCGGCCGCACAGGGCCGCAAATTACAACATATCCCATTATAGCCGGGATTTGTGAACAAGAAAAGCCCCCCTTTTGCCTTTTGAACAGGTTTAGGCTATAAATAACCTCCCTTTGCCGAAATTGACGGAGGGGCAGATTCATGGACGGCAAGCCCGGCAAACCGGAATTAGTTATTTTTATCCTCTCCCCGGATTTTCTTGTTTTTCCGTTCTTCCAACTCCGCAATTTGTTTCATCAAACAATCTGAAAAAGCCCCTTCAACCGGTGCAGCTTCTCCTGTTGTATAGCAGTCCAGAAGGACTATGTTATTATCCTTGTCAAAACAAAATATTTCATCACCATTCCCTATAATGGACAAGAACGGGATAAAACCAGTAAACCCTTCATCGTGCAGTTCTTTCGTTTTCTCACGAATATCCAAAAAATCGGGTATTCCATTGGCAATTCCATAGACTATAATTCCTCGGCAGAACGACCAAAATGGGCCTATGTCATACTGTTTCGCCCGTGGCCATATTTCTTCCCGAACCTCCATATAAAGTCCGCCTAATGGGGACATAGTGAACTCTCTAAAATCAGCAGGAAGATTTATCCCATACTGATGTTCAAATTTCTTTATATCGTGCTCCGACGGCTCATTTCCCATACAAGCTACAACCTGATAAGTCTGCTTATCATAATTATGGAAATAATCATAAACTTTTTCCAATGCCATCGTATGCCTCCTGCAACTACCAACTTTTCTTTTTATTTACCTATATACAAATATTTTCCCGCTTTATTCAATGCATCGTGAAATGGACGAAGCTGAAGCCATCCGTCCAAAGGGGAATCGGGAGAAGAAAAGCCCCGCATTGCATTTTTTCCGCCGCGCCCTTATACTGAAAGCAGGAATACTGCACGGGCGCGGCGCGCCCGTGGGAAACGGAAAAGGGGAATCGTTATGGAATACCGTTCTTACAGGGATACAGACTGCCGCCCTTCGCTGCTGGGGCTGGGCTGTATGCGCCTGCCCACGCTGGAGCCGGGCGGCACCGCCATCGACTACGCGCGCGCCGGGGCGCTGGTGGACGAGGCCGTGCGCGGGGGCATTACCTATTTTGACGTGGCGTATCCGTACCACGGCGGCGGCGCGGAAAAATTCATCGGCGCGGCGCTGGAAAAATATCCGCGGGAATCGTTTTACCTGGCAACGAAGATGCCGCTGTGGAAGCTGGAAACGCAGGAGGATATGGAGCAGGTGTTCAACGAGCAGCTGGCCAACTGCCGTGTGGACTATTTTGATTTTTACCTGTGCCACGCGGTGGACGCCGAACGGTTCGAGAAGATCCGGCGCATCGGCGCGTTTGAATTTCTGGCGCGGAAAAAGGCCGAGGGGAAGATCCGCCGCCTGGGCTTCTCGTTCCACGACAAGCCCGCCGTGCTGCGCGCGGTATGCGCCGCCTACCCGTGGGATTTTGCCCAGCTGCAGCTGAATTATCTGGACTGGACCGTGCAGCGCGCCCGGGAGCAGTACGAAATATTGCAGGAATACGGCCTGCCGTGCATCGTGATGGAGCCCGTGCGCGGCGGCGCGCTGGCTTCCCTGTGCCCGGAGGCCGAGGCGGTGCTGAAGGCGAAGGCGCCCGGCCGCAGCATTGCGTCCTGGGCCATCCGCTTCGCGGCCAGCCTGCCGGGCGTGCTGGTGGTGCTTTCGGGCATGAGCAGCGAGGAACAGCTTGCGGACAACCTTGCCGCGATGTCGCCCTTCCAGCCGCTGACAAAGTCCGAGCAGAACGCGCTCACCCGGGCCGTGCGCATCGACAGGCGGGCCCAGCGCATCCCCTGCACGGGCTGCCGGTACTGCATGCCCTGTCCGTTCGGGGTGGACATTCCCGGCCTGTTCAAAGCGTACAACCGCTGCGCCGCGGCGAAAAGCACCGGCCGCTTTTTGAAAGAGAGCGGGGATATCCCCGCCGCCGCCCGCCCGGCCGCCTGCCGCGCCTGCGGCAAGTGCGCCCGGGTGTGCCCGCAGCACATCGGCATCCCGGAGGAGATGGCAAAGCTGCGCGCGCTGGAGGAAAAGCTGCGGGAAAAATAATTCCCGCAGGGCACAAAAAGCCTCATGCAGACGAACTGCATGAGGCTTTTTTCGGGCTTGCCGAGCAAAGCGGCAAAAACGGCCGGGCGGGGCCGTTTTTGCCCGCAGGCTTAAAAGGACGGGCGGGCGCCCGGCCGCGCCGGCAAAACAGCGCCGCGGCCGCTGCTTTGGCGGGGGTCAGGGGCGGCTTTCCCGCCGGAGCGTGGTGGGCGTGCGGTTCTCCAGCTTTTTGAACACCCGGATGAAGTTGATGTCGCTGGAAAAGCCCACGGTCTGGGCGATGTCCTTGATGTTCATATCGGTGTTCAGGATCAGGCTCTTGGCCTGGTCCACCCGCAGGCGGTTGATGTACTGGATGATGCTGACGCCGTAGGTGGCCTTGAACGTGGTGGACAGATAGGAGTTGCTGACGTTGAGCTGCTCGGAGACGAGATAAAGGCCCATCATCGGGTCTGCAAAATTTTCGTCGATGATGCGCTTGGCGCGCACGGCCACGGGCTCCTTGTCCTCGGCGCCCGGCGCGGCGGCCTGTACCAGAACGGCCAGCGCGTGCTGGGCCTGGCGGCGCTGGGCGTGGGGCGGGCCGGCGGCCGTCAGCGCGCGCACCTCCTGCGCGGCGCGGGCCTCGGGCAAAGCGGCGCGCAGCGCGTCCGCCAGCAGATTGTCCACGGCGCTCTGCCGCATGGCCTCGGTGCCGGCGGGCCCGCGTACAGGTATTCGGTATAAAGGCGCTCCATCAGCTGCTGGGCCTGGGCAAACTGCTTTTCGTAAATGCGGTGGCTGAACGCCTGCATCACGCCGGGGTCGCCGCAGTCCGCGCGGGTAAGGCGGGGCGTATAGCGGTTCACCGGGTGGCGGGCCGAGGGCGCCTCGCAGCGCAGCGCCAGCAGCGCGCAGTTGTAGCTGGTCAGGATGTCCGTCATGCTGTCGTAGCAGGGGCCGACGCCCGCGTGGGCGGGCCGGGCGGGAAAGGCCTGGTCCAGCAGCGCGCGGGCAAGGGCCTCGGCCTGGCTGTCGGGCAGGCATTCCTCCGCGTTCAGCAGCACCACGTAGCGGCCGCCGTAAGCGGATACCAGCCCCTCGTGCCCCAGCGCGGCCAGCGTGCCGTGCAGCAGGCCGGGCTCCGGCCCGGCGTCCGGGACGCTGCGCTCGGTGCCGGCCAGCACCAGCACCTGATAGGTGGGATGCTCGAAGCTCACCTCGTAGCGCTTGGCCGCGGCGAAGATCGCGTTTTCGCTGTGCAGGCCGCCGCGCAGGACGGTGCTCAGGAACAGGCCGTTCAGCAGCGTCTGGTGCTCCTGCATCAGCTCTTCGCTCTTGTATTTTTCCGTCATCATCTGTTCGATCTTGTTGGTGATGAACTGGTATTCGTCCTGCGCGCCGGAGCCCTGCGCCCCCAGCGCGGCCAGCAGCTTTTCCATAGGCTTCGCGTTGCGGCGGCTGATGAACACGCTGGCCGCCACGCCCGCGGCCAGGCAGCACACCGCGCCCGCCACACAGACGGCCAGCGTAAAGCGCACCGTGCGCAGCAGGCCGCGCGCGGAATACACGCTCACATAATCCAGCCCGGGCAGGGCGGAGGCATTGAAAAACGCAAAGCTGCCGCCGCTTTCGGGGCTGGCCTGCGGGTCCGCGCACCAGGCCGCATAAAGCCCGGGCGTGTCCTCCAGCAGCGCCATATTGCCTGTGGCGGCCACCAGCTGCCCGTCCAGCAGCACCCCTGTGGCAGAGTCTCCGGGCAGGCCTGCCGCGTCGAAGGCGCGCAGCAGCTCCTCCCGGTCTATCTCGATCACAACGACCGCCGCAATCTCGCCCGTCATGCGCATCTCGCGCACATAGCACAGGCGTTCGTCCTTGGGCATCTGCAGCAGCATGAAGCGCGTGTCATGGCTTTTCGTCAGCTCCGCGAGCCATGCGTCATAGCCCTCGCGCTGCGGCACGCCCTGCAGGGCGTAATAGGAGGCGGCCTCGAAGCAGCCCATATTGCCCACCACAAGCCCCGTGCGCGGGTAATAGAGGTATACGCCCCGGGCGAGCTTGTTCGTGACGAGAAAATCCCGCAGCGTGACGGAAAGCTGGTACGCCTGCGCGGGCAGGGTGCCGGGCAGCTCCCGCAGGTTTTTGAGCAGCGTGTTGGCGTGCGTGATCTCAATGGTAGTGGAATAGCGGTGCAGCTCCTCCAGGCGGGTATCGACGCTTTTCTGCACATAAGCCGTCAGGGCGGTGTTGGTCTCCACCACCGTGCGCTCCAGCACATGCAGGACATACAGGCACAGCAGCGAGCAGAGCAGCAGGCACGAAAGCACTACGGCCAGAATGGAGCGCAGCCAGCGCATGGTATGTTTTTTGCGGTGCGGCACAAAACGCGCCCCCTTTTCCGTTTCCTCCGGTATCCGGATAGGACTATTCTATCATAAAACCGTGCCGGAGTAGAAATTGATTTTTTTTGGCCCCTTTTTCCCATCGGGAGGCCGAAATTGGAAGATTTGTTAATCCAAAGCCCGTTCCATCTAAAAAAATGTAAGTGAAAGACAAATAAGGTTTGGTTAATGTGCATAAAACGAACGGTGAAAAATAGACGCTGGTTATGCATATAGGAAAAATTGTAAGTTTACAGCAAGATGGGCTTTCGGCTACCATGAAAGCATGGAAGGGGAGCGCGGAGGACGTTCCCGGCGGGACACCGCCTTCCACATCAAGTAAAACAGGAGGAAAGAACTATGAAAAAACTGCTCAGCATCCTTTTGGCGCTTGTACTGGCCACGGGCCTGTTCGCAGCGTGCTCGGGCTCCGGCTCCGGCTCGCAGGCGGCGGGAAGCACGGCTACCGGCAGCGGCGCGGCCGCCGCGCCGGACGGGAAAAAGACAGACCTGCTGCTTTGGCTGCCCCCGTTCGCGGCGGGCGACGACGGCGCGCTGGACAAGGAGTTCTGGACGGAAACGCTTGCGCCCTGGGCCGCGGAAAACAACGTGGACCTCACCATCGAGATTACGCCCTGGGGCAATTACGAGGAAAAATACCTGACGGGTTTTTCCTCGGGCGAAGGCCCGGACGTGGGCTATATGTATCTGGAGATGTTCAACGATTTTATTGAGATGGGCGCTCTGGAGCCCCTGGACGCCTACATAACGGATGCGGACCGGGAGAATTACCTCTACCTGGATAAGGGCTTTATCAAGGGCAAGCAGTACACGATGCCGTTCATCGTGGGCAACGCGCGCATCCTGTATTTCAATATGGACATTCTGGAGCAGGCGGGCGTGACGGAGCTGCCCGCCACCTGGCAGGACCTGGTGGACGTTGCCGTGAAGATAAAAGAGGCGGGCCTGCCCGGCGTGATGCCGTTTGCGGGCGAATGGGCCGACCCGGCCATCGGCGCGCTGAACAACCTGTACTATCCGTACCTGTGGCAGGCGGGCGGCGACATTTACAACGAGGACGGCACCAAGGTCGCCCTGATGGACAACGACGCCGCGGTGAAGGCCGCCCGGTTCCTGTACGACCTCAAGTTCAAATACGGCGTGCTGCCGGAGGAATCCATGGCGCTGGTGGGCACCGAGGTGCGCAACCAGTTCATTGAGGGCAATATCGCCATCGCTTCCATGGACGCGAAATCCGGCACGGTGCTCACGGACGCAGGCGTCAACTGGGATTTCATCCCCAGCCTGGAGGACGAGACCCGCGCCACATGGATCGCCTCTGACGCGCTCATCATGAACAGCGCGTCCCAGAACAAGGAGCTGGCCGCCAGCCTCATCAAATACATCACCAGCGCCGAGGTCATGGCGAAATTCCACACCGAGATCGCTCCCTTCCCGCCCATCACCAGGGACGAGGCGTACAACGACGACGAGCGCTTCAAAGAGATGTACGAGGACGCCGAGCACCTGCACACGCTGCCCGTCGCCAACGGCGCGTTCAAGGTGATGGACACCCTGTATAAAAATCTGCAGCTCATGATGCTGGGCGACCTGTCCCCCGAGGAGGCCATCCAGAACACCGTGGATTACGCCGAGAGCATCGGCTGACGGCGGAGGACGGGCCGGCGGGCGCGCCGCGGACGCTCCGGCGCGCGGCGTGCCGGCAGGCCCGGCGGTATGAAGCTGAAATCCGG
>ERZ835080.1952-NODE-1952-length-12585-cov-5.657702_pt1 | contig 12585 bp, 10 predicted proteins | sample MGYA00519688_ERZ835080 | MGnify/ENA primary metagenome ERZ835080 (study PRJEB31850, sample SAMEA3708770) | human gut metagenome | biome: human gut; feature: human-associated habitat; material: faeces | place: China | collected 2014 ... | reverse complement strand
TCTGCGATTGCTCTTGTAAGTTCCAGATCATATCCCGCTTTCGTTCCGTCGCAGTCCATACTGGTCAGAAGAATCTCTCCTGCACCAAGCTTCTCCACTTTCGCTGCCCATTCCACAGCATCAATTCCTACATCGATACGTCCGCCATTCTTATAGATATTCCATCCGCTTCCATCTTCTCGTTTCTTTGCATCAATCGCCACAACCACACACTGGCTTCCGAACTTTTCCGCCGCTTCAGAAATTAAATTTGGTGTATTGATTGCAGATGAATTAATAGAAATCTTATCCGCACCCTCTCTCAAAAGAACTTTAAAATCGTCCACTGTACGGATTCCTCCACCTACCGTAAACGGAATAAACACATTTTCCGCTACTTTGCGGACCATATCGACAACTGTACCCCGCGCATCCGAAGATGCTGTAATGTCCAGAAATACCAGTTCATCCGCCCCTGCTTTATCATATGCCTTTGCAATCTCGACAGGATCTCCCGCATCCCTTAAGGATACAAAATTAACTCCTTTTACCACTCTTCCGTTATTTACGTCCAGACATGGGATAATTCTTTTTGTATGCATTGCCTTGTCCCCCTATAATTCCACAAAGTTTTTTAAAATCTGAATTCCTATATCACTGCTCTTTTCCGGATGGAACTGGCACGCAAACACATTTCCCTGTTCTACCGAAGCATGGATATGTGTACTATACTCTGTTGTTGCAGTCACAATATCTTCATTCTCTGCTTTCAGATAATAAGAATGTACAAAATATACATAGGAATCTTCCGGAATATCTTTAAATAATCTTCCGTTATTTTGGAATTTTAGTGAGTTCCATCCCATGTGAGGGATCTTAAGTCCTTCCTGATCCGGGATTCTTAATATCTCTCCCTTCAAGATCCCAAGGCCTTCCACACCCGGAGTCTCATCACTTCGTTCAAATAATAACTGCAGTCCGAGGCAGATTCCAAGAAATGGCGTTCCTTTGGCTGTTACGTCTCTGATTACTTCATCAAGTCCATACTGTCTGAGTTTTCCCATCGCATCTCCGAATGCTCCGACTCCCGGAAGGATTACCTTATCTGCATTCATGATCGTCTCTCTGTCTCTTGTGATTGTTACTTCCTGTCCCAGAAGCTGCATGGCTTTTTCCACACTCTTTATATTTCCTGCATCGTAGTCAATAATCGCTATCATCTCGTCGTCCTGCCTTTCGTATGTGATCTGGGACTCTCCGGCCATTCATTCCGTGCCCATTATTCTTTATTGTACATCAAGTTCAAACCAGAATTCAACTCCATTATCATAATTCTTTACTCCATATTCCTGATGGAACGATTTCATAATCGCTTTTACAATAGAAAGACCGATTCCATTGCCGCCATATTCGCGTGTATGTGCTTTATCGACTTTATAGAATTTATCCCAGATATGTGCAATATCTGCTTCTGGTATCGGAGTTCCGGTATTAAATACGGATACCCGTACTTTACCGTCTTTTTGAACCATTTTTACCTCTATCACCATATCCCCGCTGACATGATGACATGCATTGCTGACATAATTTTTCACGACCTGCTCTACTTTAAATTCATCTGCCCATGCATAGATATCTTCTTCTGTATGCAGGAGAATTTTTGCCCCTGCCTGATCTGCCATGATTTCCATACTCTGGAGCACACCTCTTACAAGTGCTGTAAGATTAAATCTGTCAAACACAATATCCTCATCGCCGAATTCCAACTGGTTTAATGTCAGAAGATTCTTAACCATCTGATTCATCTTGGAAGCTTCATCCATGATTACATCACAGTAGAATTCCTGGCTCTCCGCATCTTCATTCACACCCTCTTTTAATCCTTCGGCATATCCCTGGATCAGTGCGATCGGTGTCTTTAATTCATGCGATACATTTCCCAGAAACTCATTTCTCATCTTTTCCAGCTTATCTTTCTGTTCAATATCTTTCTGCAGGCTGTTATTCGCCTTCTTGAGCTCCGAAATTGTACTTTCCAGTTTTTCCGACATCCGGTTAAAGTTCTCACCAAGTTCCCCAATCTCATTACTTCCACCACTGGTATATTTCGCATCAAAATCAAGATCTGCCATACGGTCTGATAATCTTGCCAGTTCGCGGATCGGTTCTGTGATCCGTTTTGCAAAATACCAGATCAGGAAGATAGATATAACGATCAGAATACTCCCTATATACAATAAGAAACGATTCGATATTGCTGCGCTCTCCCGCATACTTTCTACCGGACTTCTGAGCAGGAACTGACTGCCATCATCCAGGCTTCCCCACATATCTACATAATAGTTCTGATTCCACGGATCCCATGACTGATTGATCTGGTAAACTTCCGTGAAATCCAAGATCTTGCTTTCTTTCTGTGCCTGATTCAGGAAATATCCCATCATCTGATTCTTCAACATATTCTTATCATGCACATTTGTATGTACATCATTATCTTTTCCTATGACCAGATAGGAAATATTATTCTTTTCAGCGAAATGAATAAGTGAACTATTTTTCCTTGCACTGTTCCACTTATCTTCATTTGATACATTATTCAGCTTTTCATAAAGCTCTATAAAACGGGATTCCTTCTTACTGATATAATATGGTTCCAGAAATTTTCCGTTGATGAACATTAATGTCACTACCAGGCAGATCAGCAGTCCTACAAATGCCATGATCATCTGCGTCTTGATCGAATGATGCCTGTTTTTGATCTTTGCTTTTTTTTCTTCACTTATGATCTTCATTCTTCATCAACCTCAAATTTGTACCCCATCCCCCAGATTGTCTTGATATAATTTCCTTTTTCTCCGAGTTTGCTTCTCAACTTCTTAACATGTGTATCAATGGTTCTTGCATCTCCAAAATAATCGTAATCCCATACGTTATTCAAAATTTTCTCTCTTGATAATGCAATGCCCTGATTCTCAACAAAATACGTCAGAAGTTCAAATTCTTTAAAGCTTAATTCAATCTCCTTATCATCAATCTTCACCTGATGTGCTGCTTTGTCGATCACAATTCCGCCGGCATTGATCTCATTACTCTCTCCTATTACATTGGCTCTTCTTAAGATTGCATTCACTCTGGCTACCAGGATCTTCGGACTGAATGGTTTTGAGATATATTCGTCGACACCAAGATCAAATCCCTGTAATTCGTCTCTCTCTTCTGATCTTGCAGTCAGCATGATAATCGGAACTTTGGATGACTGGCGCACTTCACGGCATACCTGCCAGCCGTCCATTCTTGGCATCATCACATCCAGGATGATCAGCGCAATATCTTTTTCATCATAAAATTGTTCCATTGCTTCCATACCATCTCCGGCTTCGATCACCTGATATCCTTCTCTTTCCAGAAAATCCTTCACCAGTTTCCGCATCCTGCTTTCATCATCTACTACTAATATTTTGATCTTATCCATAAGACCCGGCCCTCCTCTTAAATCTATATTTTCATGATATATTTTTCTTTGACTTTATCTATTATAACAGAGAACTATGTAGCCTTTGTGAATTTTCATTAACTGCCCTTTCGTTTGCATCAATTTCGATTTTTTCTGGTTGAACAAAGCGCGTCAGCTCTATATGGACTTTTAATTCTGACACTCTATTTATAATAGGATAGCGTGTACACATAGAAACACATAGAATTTATAATTCAGTCCTGTATTATGACACCAGAAATAAGCCTCCCTCCTTAAGGAAGCTAAAAAAATATACAGTTACGATACGTTAACAGAGCATATGTGGCTTTGGTTTTATAAAATGTTGTTCTGTAGGCAGAGGAATAATTTTACCACCACAGGAAGAGCACTTGCATATATCTTTATTATAAAGAAGACGGATAATGGCAGGTGCATCCATATCTTTCAGCTTGGAAATATATTTTTTGCAGCCAAGGATGTTTCTGCATAGGGCAATCTTTTTCTTCTTATTTCTGAATGAAAGAAGACCATAATGCCTGATACGTACAAAACGCTTTGGAGGAACATGCATTAAAAATCGACGGATAAATTCCTCGCCGGATAGGGTGATCTCTTTCCAATGCCCTTGATTTTTGTAATCTTTAGCAGAAAATGTAACTGTAGATTCTGTCATGCCTTTGATTCGGTAGTTGCTGATAGCAATCCGGTGGGTGTATTTTCCAAGATATCTGATGACAGATTCGGCACCATCAAATGGTTTCTTACAATAAGGAATCCATTCCTTTGCATAGCAGGTATTTAACAATTCCTTGAAAGTATAGTAGTTTTTGTAAGGTGCAGCCGATCCATGAAATTCAAGCCTGTCATTTTCCCAGAGCTGCTTAAGTTCAGCCATATATTTTCCACGAAATATTTTGGAGATCACCTTAATCGGAAGAAAAAACTCTTTCCCGTTGTCTTTCCAATGATTTTTCACATCCAGCCCTCCACCAAGAACAATCGCATGGATATGAGGATGAAAATTCATGGTACTTCCCCATGTATGGAGGATACAAATATAGCCGATATCAGTCCCAAGATATTTACTATCAGCAGCAAGTTCACTGAGAGTATCTGAAGCCGCATGATAAAGAGCAGTGTATAAGAATTTCTGGTTGCTGTAGATAATGGGATTAAGTTCTTCCGGAACTGTAAAAACTACATGGAAATAAGGAGCATCTAAGATATCCTCACGCCGTGCATCTACCCATTTTTCTTTTGGAAACTCCTGACACATAGGACAGCATCTGTCACGGCAGGAGTTATAGTGGACTGACATGCAGCCGCAGTCCTCGCATACGCTTACATTCACACCAAAGGCACCGGTTTTGCAATTCATGATGTGATAAGCGGCCTTTCGCTGAGCGGGAGAAATACTATGTGTGGATTCAAAAGATGGATAAAAACGATGAAAAACATCCTGAATCGTACAATCCTTACTCATGATTCACCACCTTCCGGGTTGTCGAACGGGCTGCGGATTCCAAGAAGTGTCTTGTTGCTCACATGAAGGTAAACATCTGTAGAGCGAGGATCAACATGTCCCAGAAGTGACTGGATATATTTTATATCTGTGCCACTTTCGAATAGGTGGCTGGCAAAACTATGACGGCACGCATGAGAGGAAACATGACGGTTAATGCCGGCGAGTTTAGCACTTTTCTTAAAGAACTGGTTAACACTGGCTATATCAAGATATCCACCGGACCAGGAACTTGGGAAAAGGATATCTTTAGGGCGACCACATTTGTACCAATACTCTGTGAGAAGGTCTAAATTTTTTTGAGACAGAATTGTATACCTGTCAATTCTACCTTTGGTTTCACGAACATGAATTGTCATGTTGGTACGTGAAATGTCATCATAATGAAGATGAACAACCTCTGATACACGTAATCCGGAAGAATACATAGTTGCAATAATCGCTTTATGCTTCAGATTCGGAGTGGCGTCAATGATTGCATTTATTTCATCGCGGGATAGAACAGCAGGAAGATTTCGCTCTCTTTTCATAGCCGGAACAGTGTCATCATCCCAGAGAATCTTCAGCACCTTTTTATATAAGAACTTGATTGCAGACCGATAGTGATTGTGAGTTTCAGGAGACCTTCCTTCCAGACGTTTGGCAGTAAGAAAACTTTCCGCATCTTCAAGTGTAAGATCAGAAACATTTTTTCCAATCCAACGAAGGAAGTAACTGACATCAGAGCAATACAGTTGAATAGTTCTTTCACGCAGGTTACGTTTTTCCGCTTCATTGCGGATGGATTCAAAAATATCTTTATACATAATAAAACCTCCAGAATAAGTAGTGTTAATAATTACATCTACCTATTCGGAGGTGCATTAGCGTCATAATTCCGATTGCGGAAGAGACTGGAAAATGTTATTCTTATCATAGGCAGTGGAGCTTTCTTAGTTCAGTTGTTTCGTGTGGTAACTTAACAATAACGGATTATGAAAAGTAATTCCACTGCTTTTTAATAAAAATAAAACTGCGCCACAGCCTTGGCAGGCCATCGCGCAGCGATTTTGTTCAATCGGTATTTGAGGAGGGCTATGATGGAATGATTTACTGTGCAATTATTCTTTCAATTTTATTCCTGCTTAGTGGGATTATGAGTAGTTCAGTGTTATTGATTATTGCATCAGTATTATTTGCACCAAGTCATATTGTAACTTCATATAGAAATGCAAAATGAGATTTGCAACTTCTGGCACGTTGTTACGAATTTTAGAGCTTTCTATGGTTTCGATACTCTATTATTCCCCAAAACAGTCCGAGAATAAACAGCGTGACCACAATAATAAAGCTGTATTTGAATGGTACACCAAAATGTGCTTCTATGACATCAAGAGTTCCGATAGCACTGAGTAAAGAAATAATGTATAGCAGAACATTCAAAATCGCAGAGTTTCTGCTTTTCTTTAGTTCATTTTGTGCAGTCAAATAGGATATTTTTAGGTGAAGAGCTTCTGCATGTTTTTTGTAAGGCTCGCTTTCCTTAATGTAGTTCAATAAATTATGAGTTTCAATTGGAAGATTAGGAGAGCAAAAAAGATTCTGCAAGTAAATATCATTTCGTACCGACCGCCGAAGATCTGTTTCATTTTCAAGGTTAGAGTTTTGAAAAATATGAATATAGAGTTTTAGCGATTCCAATATAATGGCCGAATATAAAATTGGTTGAAAGTTATCACAATCAAAGTCAGAAACTACACTACAACCAGCTTGTGGATAATATTGGTATATTTCCACTGTACTAATGTCCTTAATTGGTTCAGCAGGCGCTTTCGTATCAATGAGTTTGCAAAAGTAATCTGAAATATTTTCAATATTATTCGAAAAGACCAATGTGTCATGCACAAAGAAATATTCTTGGGAACGATAACACTTATTTGTCAATTCCCAGATAAACTCAGAAATATTTTCATATATTATTTCAGAAATTTTCATTCCTGCCTCGACAGGTTTCTCTTCATCAAAGAATTGATATTTCTCCACAGACAGTAGGTTGTAGTTTTCTGCTTTTGCCCCGACATCATCTTTGGCAAGTGGTTTTCCTGTTTTGTAGTTTATGACTTCAAAAACAATGAACAAAACACTGTTCATCATAAAGGCACCGGCATCAATTTGATACATCTGACCATTTATCCAAACTAAAAATGGCTCTAGCCAGAAAGTAAATTCGATTTTGAAATATCGTTCATCAACTAAGATAGATTGTGCGTGCCTAAGATTGATATAGAAACCGGAATCTTTCAAAGAGTCACTTGCATTATTTTCTTTTTCAGCTGAATCTTTTGATTTGAAGGAAAATGTAGTCGCTTGATGTACATAATCATATTGGGCCGTTACCTCCATTTTCCCATCAACAGAAGTAATAGTCTCGTCTGTTGCCACGAAAGAAAGATGATGCTTTTCCAGTAAGGATTGCATCTGCTTCTTTTTGTGCGGGATAACATTACGAAGTTTTCGTAAAAACCAGTTTGTCGCTTTATACTGTGTCGAATTATATGCGCTTAAAAATAAAACAGTATCATCCACTTGCAATGACCTCCGATCTCGTCAGTAAAATTTATATTATTAATTATACAGCCAAATGACATACACAACAAGCATAGTGCAACAGATAATACTGTTGCTTATTTTTTGATAAAAAGTCCTTGACAACTCGTTTCGGGAAAGACAGCAAAATCTATTCTGATTAGCTGTGGTGCAAGGTTGGCACCATTTGACATTAAGGAGCTGTGTGACCTGACTGCTTATGATGAACTGGAGCTTGATACATTGGGTGAGAAAAAGACAGCATTGTTTGTCATTATCTCCGATACCGATGCGACATTCAATTTCATTGTAAGTATCATGTATTCGCAGTTATTCAATCTGCTTTGTGACAAGGCAGATGATGTATATAACGGAAGAATGCAGATTCACGTCCGGTGCTTACTGGACGAGTTTGCAAACATCGGGCAGATTCCACAGTTTGAGAAGCTGATTTCTACCATTCGTAGCCGGGAAATATCAGCTTCTATTATTTTGCAGTCAAAATCACAGCTCAAGGCTTTGTACCGGGACAACGTATCCACGATTGAAGGAAACTGCGACACTATCCTGTTTCTGGGAGGAAAAGAGAAAGATACTCTGAAAGATCTGGCAGAAATTCTTGGGAAAGAAACGATTGACCTTTACAATACCTCAGATACAAGAGGTACGAGCCAGTCCTACGGTCTGAACTACCAAAAGACCGGAAAGGAACTGATGAGCCAGGATGAGATTGCAGTCATGGATGGCAGCAAGTGTATCATGCAGCTTAGGGGCGTGAGACCTTTTTTCTCAGATAAGTTTGATATAACGAAGCATAAGCAGTACCCACTGTTATACGATTATGACAAAAAGAAAGAGTTTGACATTGAAAAATACGTCAAGAACCGCAACAGACTCCACTTTAAGAGGGATGATGTGGTGGATGAGGTATGCGATGTCGGAGAAATCACAGCTTAACTTCTGGACATTGTGACCAGAAGTTGTTTTACAACTGAATATGGAACTTATGATATGGGAGCTTTTCTAAAAATTATAATTCAGAGAAGCGCCTTTTTATTTTTTGAAAAAGGAGACAAACAAATGGGCTTTTTTACAACATCAGTAACAGGACTTAAAACAGTAGTAACCGCAATCGGTGCAGGTGTAGGCGTATGGGGAGTAATCAATCTTCTCGAAGGATATGGAAATGATAATCCCGGTGCAAATGCTCATGTACGGTAAAGAAGCAAGCAACCGAAAACAAGAGATAGACCGCCAGCACCACACTATTCCGAACAAAAGAACCAAAGACAAGCATTATGGAAATGTGCATAACAGGCTATGGAATCATGGATAACTCTATTCACAGGACATGGAAAGCTAAGGTGCAGCTTTCCCACGTTCTGTAAGAAGAATTTACTGGGCTTGTATTCCTGTCTGCTGAAGATATGGGATAATGGGAAAGGCTACTGACCTTTTTACTATTGCATATACAATATTTTTGTATTCTCTCTCCCACCATAATAGTATCATACAAATTTCATGATTACAAGACTGTTTATATAGGCAAACGTGTGCTAAACTAGCCTAGCAATGTATCAGTGAGAATTTTTCTGTTGTTTTTTATCAAGGAGGGTATTTTTTATGGGAAATAATCAATCAGAAAGAGAGTACGAAGAAATAAGATTAAAGCAAACTATATCTTTAGCCGAGGAACAATTAAAACAAGCAAAAGAAGCAGCAGAAAAAAAGAAATCACAAATTATCGAAGCCAAAAAAGAAGTTCGTGAAAACGCAACACATAGTGTTACAAATCTATACACTTCTGACGGATTTGAGGCACTTGTTGAGTTAAGTCAATATATGAACCCTGTTACAGATAAAATTGTAGATTATGAAGAAGAAGAACACAGAATACTTTTACTGGAAAACATGATAAAATCACCATATTTTGCCCGTATTGATTTTAAATTTGATGATGAGGAAGAATGTGAAAAAATATATATCGGACGTTCCTCTCTACGGAAAAACAGTTATCAGGAGATGTATGTTTATGATTGGCGATCACCGATTGCAAGTATTTTTTACCGCTTTATGAAAGGAGAAGCATTTTATGACGCTCCATGCGGGCGGGTAACAGGTGAACTCAAATTAAAACGTCAGTATGAAATAAAGAATGGAGTGTTAAAGTATTTTTTTGATACAGATGTGCAGATTGTTGATGAATTTTTAAGACAACTATTATCACAGAATACCACCGCCAAAATGAAAGCGATAGTTGAAACAATACAACAAGAACAGGACGCTGTTATCAGAGATATGGAAAACGACCTGTTAATGGTGCAGGGCGTGGCAGGAAGCGGTAAAACTTCCATTGCCCTTCATCGGGCAGCTTATCTTATGTATCAAGGATTACAGACAAAGTTGTCCGCAAATAATATTATGATTATTTCCCCTAATACTATATTTGAGCAATATATTTCTAATGTGTTGCCCGAATTGGGAGAAGATAATGTTATCTCCGTTGTATTTGAGGATATTCTAAAAATGCTGTTAAAAGGCAGGAAAATTCAGTCCAAGAACGATTTTTTAGAAAAAATAATTGCTCCCTCACAATACAAAAAAATTTATAAAGACAGTATCGAGTTTAAAGCGTCAAAACTTTTTGGGGAAATATTAGACAAATTTATTTATGATATTCCATGCCAATGGATAGAATTTGATGATGTTTATTATGAAGGAACATGTGTTGTAAACAGGCAGACTCTACAAGATAAGATACTGGGAAGAACAGAAACTCCATTAGGCATAAAGTTAGAGCAATTAGAAGATTATATTTTAGAACTAATATTTGGAACAGGAAAGGGACGGGGACATAAAGCAGAAAAAAATTTAGTAAAGCAGGAAATACAAAAATTTATAAAAATTGATATATTTGAGTTGTATAAAACATTATTTAGCAATGAATCCTATTTTTTCAGTTTATTGCAAAATAATAATTCCTCAGAGAGCATAAAGGAAATCCGGGAATATACGAAAGAAAATCTGGAAGCAGGCTGTATATACTATGATGACGCAATAGCAATGCTTTATTTATATTTAAAAATATACGGAACGAATGAATATAAAAATATCAAGCAGGTTGTCATTGATGAAGCTCAAGACTATTACCCGCTTCAATATGAAATATTCGGCTTATTATTTCCAAATGCTAAATTTACAATCTTAGGGGATATGAAACAAACCCTTGCCAAAAAAGAGGATATATCTTTCTATGAAGAAATTCATAAAATACTGAATAAGAAAAAATCTTCTCTTATCGTGTTGAACAAAAGTTTCCGTTGTACGAATGAGATATTAAATTTTAGCTTAAAATTCATAGAACAAAGTCCACAGATAAAAAGTTTTAATCGGAAAGGGGATAGCCCGGAAGTATTTATTGCGGATAATTCCGAAGTCTTTATTGACAAGATTGTTGAAGAGGTAAAATCATGCCAAGAAAAAGGATTACAGTCAATAGGATTAATTTGTAAAACTGAAAATAATTCCATCTGCTTGTATAACAAAATAAAGCACAAACTAGATATACAAATAATCAGAAATGGAAGTGCAGCAGAGTTACAAGGTGTATTCATTATACCAGTATATATGTCAAAGGGGTTGGAATTTGATGCCGTCTTAATTTGTGATGCAGACAATCAAAACTACTATGATGAAGATGATAAAAATCTCTTATACGTTGCCTGTACCAGAGCACTCCATAGACTTAGCTTATTTTGTGAAAAAGAAGTTAGCCCATTGATATATGCAACTTCTAAACATACAAAACTAGCGCAGACAGAATAGGTCATGAAAACACATGGATAAGTTAATAATAATTCGGACAGATAATCAGAACAACTTATATGAACAAATTATATCGTTAATAACTGCCAATCAAGCTAAAATGGAAACCATGTCTTTTGGTGTTTTTCCTACACTCTTTTTTCCGGGACTGGAAATAAGGCAGCACCAACGCCGGGTATTTAGGGACGGGGAGGAAATAAACCTTACCCGCCTTGAATACAGTACCCTTGTATTCCTTGCTTCCAATCCCGGCAATGTCCTCACACAAGAACAGATTTTTGAAGCCGTTTGGAACATGGATAGCGATAGCTGCCATTCAAGTGTTGTCAACGTGATTTACAACCTACGGAAAAAGATAGAGCCGGACAGCAAAAACCCCACCTACATAAAGACCGTTTTAGGCATAGGCTACAAGTTTGCTTCCGGGGAATGACAACCGAATAACCGCCGCCCTTTTTGGCAGTCAGTAAACAGGAAATCAGAAAAAGGTTTCCTGTTTTTTTGCGCCCGTTTTTGTCAAATACTGTTACGAAAACACGAAAAGATTTTCCGGGGGACTTTGCCATATTTTTCTTCCAGTGCGTAGTAATAATGACGGGAAAAATATTGCCGCAAAGTTGGCAGAAGCCCCGCCCTCTCCGTCGAGGGTATCAGCAGAAGCCTACACAGCGGAATCCGTCACTTTCTTAGAGCAAGATTCTACCGCAGTACCAAATTTCGCCTACCGGCTTATTTTGTCCTGCGGGAATCTTGTTGGGGTTGCCACCCCAAGCCCGCCTTTTTGCGGCTTGCGCCGCTTGAAAAATCTACCGAAAAAATTTTTTCGGATTTTTCAAAAAACACTTCCGCTTTTGCCCCTGTTTTTCTCCTATTAGTGAAATGGCAAAGCATAAAAGAAAGGAGGTCTACGACCATGAAAAGATATAACACGCCCCACCGCCACAGGGTAATCAAGACACGCTTGACCGAGGAAGAATACGCCGAGTTTTCCGAGCGTGTCGCCTTATGCAAAATGAGCCAAGCCGAGTTTATCCGGCAAGCCCTTATCAAGTCGAGCATATGCCCGGTTATCACCGTTTCCCCAGTCAATGATGAATTGCTGTCTGCCGTTGGAAAACTCACAGCCGAATACGGGAAAATCGGCGGCAACTTGAACCAGATTGCCCGCTGTCTGAACGAGTACGGCGCACCTTATAACGCCCTCTCAAAAGAAGTAAGA
>ERZ835080.1938-NODE-1938-length-12676-cov-3.326282_pt1 | contig 12676 bp, 9 predicted proteins | sample MGYA00519688_ERZ835080 | MGnify/ENA primary metagenome ERZ835080 (study PRJEB31850, sample SAMEA3708770) | human gut metagenome | biome: human gut; feature: human-associated habitat; material: faeces | place: China | collected 2014 ... | reverse complement strand
GGACGGTGAGTTGAATAAGATATTGAATGGTATCACGGATTGGGTGTATGAGGAAGAATTCGCGGTGACAAATCTAATGGCGTGGTCTCCCGATAGCGAGTATCTGGCCTTTGTCCGTTTTGACGAGTCCGAGGTGCCCGAATATTCTATGCAGATGTATGGTGAGGGACTTTATCCGGGGTATTACGAATATAAATATTCGAAGGCCGGGCAGAAGAATTCAAAGGTCTCCGTACATTCTTATAGCGTAGTCACCAAAGACACGAAAGAGATGAAGGTCCCGGTAGAAGGCGACTTCTATATTCCCCGCATTACTTTCACGCAGAATCCGGATCAGTTGGCTATCATGACATTGAACCGCCAGCAGAATGTATTCAATATGTATTATGCAAATCCGAAGAGCGGTGTGTTCCGTTTGATCTTGCGTGAGGAAAATAAATGCTACGTGGATTCTGATTGGTTGACTTCCATCCAGTTCTTGAACAATGGGTTTACCTATGTGAGCGAACAAGATGGCTATTCCCATATTTATTTGTATTCCCCGACAGGTGTTATGCAACGTCAGGTAACTCAAGGGAACTGGGATGTCACGAAGTTCTTGGGCGTGGATGAGAATACGAAGACTTTCTATTACGAGTCTGCCGAGGAAAGCCCGATCCGCCGCTCTATCTATAAGATCGACGCGAAAGGCGTGAAGACAAAACTCTCCACGGAAGAGGGTATGAACAAGGCGGTCTTTAGTGACAATTTCGCTTATTTCGTGAATACCTATTCCAACGCGAATACCCCGGCGAAGATTACAGTGAATGAGACGAAGACCAAAAAGGAACTACGTGTCCTGCAAGATAACGCTGCGTTGAAGAGTAAACTGAAGGAATATGCTTTTGCCAAGAAGGAGTTCATGAAGGTACATACGGCCTCGGACTATGAGTTCAACGCTTGGATCGTAAAACCCGCTGATTTTGACCCGTCGAAGAAATATCCGGTGATGATGACGCAATATAGTGGCCCTAACTCCCAGCAAGTATTGGATCAATACGGTTTCGATTGGGAGCAATATCTGGCCTCAAATGGTATTATCGTGGTATGTGTGGATGGTCGTGGAACCGGTGCCCGTGGTGAGGCATTCCGTAAATGTACTTATTTGAGAATGGGCGAGCTGGAATCCAGAGACCAAGTGGAGGCTGCGCAAGCGTTAGGCAAGTTACCTTATATCGATAAGGATCGTATCGCGATCTGGGGTTGGAGTTTCGGAGGTTATAACACGTTGATGGCCTTGAGTACCGGAAACGGAACGTTTAAGGTGGGTATCGCTGTAGCTCCTCCGACGGACTGGAAATATTATGACTCCGTTTATACGGAGCGTTTCATGCGTACCCCGCAAGAGAATTTCGAGGGCTATGCGGCTACCTCTCCGTTACGCCGGGTGAAAGACTTACAAGGCAAGTTATTGCTGGTTCATGGAACCGCCGATGATAATGTTCATTTTATGCAAACAATGGAATATGCCGAGGCTTTGGTTCAAGCCAATAAGCAGTTCGATATGCATGTTTATAAAGATCGGAATCATAGCATATATGGTGGTAATACCCGTTACCATTTGTATACGAAGATGGCTAATTATTTATTCAATAATTTGTAAGACATGGCGCAGCATTTAAGAAAGCCGGATTGGTTGAAGATCCGGCTTGGCGGAAATGAGCAATTCACGAAGACAAAAAGTATTGTTGAATCTCATTGCCTTCACACAATATGCACAAGTGGTAAATGCCCGAATATGGGTGAATGTTGGAGCCGGGGAACAGCTACATTCATGATCGGTGGTGAGATCTGTACTCGCTCTTGTCGTTTTTGTAATACGCTAACGGGTAAACCTCTTCCGTTGGACCCGAAAGAGCCTGCGAATGTAGCGGAGAGCATCCGTTTAATGAATCTCAAGCATGCGGTGATCACGTCCGTTGATCGTGATGACTTACCAGACTTAGGCGCTTCTCATTGGGTAAATACGATCCGTACGATCAAAGAGGTGAATCCTCAAACGACCGTGGAAGTCTTAATCCCGGATTTTCAAGGACGATTGGATCTGGTTGATCAGGTCGTGGATGCGGCGCCTGAGATTATCTCCCATAATATGGAGACTGTACGCCGTATCAGTCCGCAAGTGCGTAGCGCCGCTAAGTATGACGTGAGCTTATCCGTTTTGCGACGAATCGCTGAGCGGGGTGTGGTAGCCAAGACTGGTATCATGGTCGGACTGGGGGAGACTGAGGATGAGGTGCTTGAATTAATGGATGATGTTTTGCAGGCGGGTGTTTCTGTTTTGACAATCGGGCAGTATTTACAGCCCTCTCGCAAGAATATTCCCGTCTCTGAATATGTGACTCCTGAACGCTTTGAATATTATAGACAACAGGCCGTTAACAAAGGTTTTAAGAAAGTAGAGAGCGCTCCGCTGGTGCGCTCGTCGTACCATGCGGAAAAGCATATATGATTCATGAACTTTTGACAATCTTTGTTGTTATTAATATAAAAGTGGACTAAAGGGGGGGAAGGAATGAACAGAGTAAAGAAAGGTCTAGATAATCAGGCGATAGGTTTATTGCCGTTGTTGTTGTTCATGTTTTTGGACAATTATTTTTCTTATTTATTATCCTTTATAATTGGGGTTACTTTCTGTTTTGTTTGTATTTTTTTGTTTCAAGTGTTGAGTAAGGATAAGGTGTACCAATTTATGCTTCTGCCATCGGCGGGCACATTGGTCTTATATTCCGTATTTCTTTGTCTCAAGCTTGAACCTGTGTTGTTTATATACTCTCCTCTTATCACGGAAGTATTACTGGTCGTGGCGTTAGCGATCGTGGGGTTCACGAGGAGAACGGTCATACAACGTATACGCGATTCGAAACGTCCCTCTTTTAAACGTACTTTGCTTCGTACTACCTTGAACGAATTTTATTTCCTCGCTCAGTTGGTACAGAACCTGTACACGTTGCATCTTTTCATCATCTTGTTATATAGCATCTTGCCGGAAACGATGCAGAATATGCGTACCGAACGTTTCTTATACCGGGAGTTGGGATTGGTAATCGGTGTTTTGGTCATTGTTTATGAGCAAATACGTTTGTCCTTGATGCAAGGTAGCTTGAAAAAGGAAATGTGGGTTCCCGTATTGAATGACAATGGGAAGGTGATCGGTTGTATCGCACGTTCGGTCAGCCGCTCTTTACCGAAGAAATACTATCATCCGATCGTGCGTATCGCCGTTGTTTATAATGGTATGTTATATCTGGTGAGACGAAGTAAGGATGAGTTTGTCTCTCCGGATACGATGGATTATCCGTTCCATAATTACGTGCTCTTCCGACATAGTATAGATAGCACGGTCAAAGAGACTCTCGGAAGTTTGGCGCAAGATAAATCAATTGCTCCACGCTTCCTGATCCGTTATACATTTGAGAACGAGAAGGTGAAACATTTGGTATCTCTCTATGTTATTTGTTTACGTACGGAAGAGCAATTAAATCAATGTAAGCGCCGTAGCGGAAAGCTTTGGACAGCGAAACAAATCGAGGAGAACTTGAGTTCCGGGGTATTTAGCGAATATTTTGAGAAAGAGTTCGCTTATTTGCAAAATACGATTCTTTTCGCCGAGAGTTTCTGTTGCGGTAACTAATCATCTTATAATGCCCGATTCCCTAGCTCTATAACTTCCAAATCTTTGATATCCTTTCCCTCAATAACGAAACGTAATAAGGTACGTACTTGATGAAAGCCACTTTTTCCAGCCGCTCCCGGATTCATATGCAGACACTTCAAGCTTCGATCGAATACTACTTTCAGGATATGCGAATGTCCGGAGATGAATAGATTTGGCCGTGTATCGTATAATTCTTTGCGGATCTCGGGATTGTAGCGGCCCGGATAACCTCCGATATGAGTCATCATAACGTTCACGTCTTCTACCTTGAAATGAGCTACTTTAGGATATTGCAGGCGAATGGCTTGTCCGTCTATATTTCCGTATACGGCTTTGAAAGGTTTCAAAGCCTCGAATTTCGCGGCCAAAAGATCGGAGCCTATATCGCCCGCATGCCAGATTTCATCGCAATCTTTAAAATATTCGGCGTACTTATCATCCCAGTACGCATGGGTGTCTGAAAGCAATCCAACTTTAATCATAACAATTTCTTTTATTGCTCGAAAGTATCTATATTTACACGCCTAAGATAAGAATATTATGGAGAATTCATATCAATATTTTAAACGGGACTTAAGCTGGTTGTCGTTTAACTACCGTGTCTTGCTGGAAGCGGAAGATGATACGCTGCCTATTTATGAGCGTATTAAGTTCCTTTCTATCTATTCCTCGAATCTGGAAGAATTTTATGAGATCCGGGTTGCGGAACATCGGGGGGTAATCATGAAAAAGAATTATTCGGAGGAGAGCGCAGCTGAGGCGGAAGAGACCTTGGCGGCTATCACCCGGGAGGTTAACCGCCAGCAACGGGACTATTACCGTATTTTCTCGGAAAAGATATTGCCGGAATTGAATCGCCAGAATGTTTACTTATACCAGAATGAGAAGCCGGAACCTTTCCATGAAGAGTTTGTCCATAATTTCTTTAATGAGGAGGTTTTCCCATTCCTGTCGCCGGTCATGATTCAAGCCGGTGATATACGTACGTTCATCCGGGATCGTCGGCTTTACCTTGTGATCCGTATGATTAAGCGGAGCAAGCGGATGAATGAGCCGGGCTTCGTACCCGAGTATCATTATGCGTTGATGAAGATTCCTTATGCGAAAGTTCCCCGTTTTATCGAGTTGCCTCCGCATGACGGGAAATATTATATCATGTTTATCGACGACATTATCCGTGCGAATTTACAGAATGTTTTTCCCGGTTATATTATTGATGGCTGTTACAGCATCAAGATTTCCCGGGATGCGGATATTTATTTGGATGATGAGAGCCGGGCGAATATCGTGGAGAATATCCGTAAGAAGGTGAAGAAGCGCAAGATCGGAGCCTTGAGCCGTTTTATGTATGATCAAGCGATGCCGGATGATTTTCTGGCTTTTGTTTGCGATGCCTTTGGTATTACGTCGGAGGACTTGGTGTTAGGTGGACGATATAATAATTTGCAGGACTTGATGAAATTGCCGAATCCGGCAGGAAAGCATTTGGAGCAGCAGCCACCGGTGCCTATGCGTGTGCCTTTCCTCGATGAGATGGGGTCGGTATTCAAGGCCGTGAAGAAGCGGGATATCTTATTGCATTTCCCTTATGAGTCATTCGATTATTTGATCCGCTTTTTGATGGAGGCGGCCTTTGATCCGAAGGTGGATGAGATCAAGATTACCCAGTATCGAGTGGCAGAGAATTCGGCCGTGATTAATACGCTGGTCAGCGCTGCCCAGAATGGTAAGAAAGTGACGGTATTCGTGGAATTGAAAGCCCGTTTCGACGAGGAGAATAATATGAGTACGGCAGAGCGTATGGAGCAGGCCGGTATTCGTATCATTTATAGTATTCCGGGCTTGAAAGTACATGCGAAGGTCGCGGTCATTCTTCGGAAGGATACGTCCGAGGGACTTAAACGGCGTGATTTTGCCTATTTGAGTACCGGTAATTTCAATGAGAAGACGGCCAAGATCTATTCGGATATGGCGTTATTGACTTCGAATACGGAGATTATTACGGATATCAATAAAGTATTCGCTGTTTTGGAAGGGCGTATGAAAGAACCTACTTTCCGCCATTTGTTGGTGGCCCGTTTCAATATGGTCTCGGAATTGACAGGTAGGATTCGGCGGGAGATCGAGCATGTGCGGGAAGGCCGAAAAGGACGGATCATATTAAAGATGAACGGACTGCATGACCAACATATGATCGAGGAACTCTATCATGCGAGTGAGGCGGGGGTAGAGATCGATCTGATTGTTCGGGGGATTTGTTGCCTGGTACCGAACCAACCTTATAGCGCTAACATCCGGGTTACTCGTATCGTGGATATGTTTTTGGAGCATTCACGGGTTTGGTATTTTCTGAATGATGGTCAGGAGGATCTTTTCCTTACCTCGGCTGATTGGATGCGTCGGAATTTGAACCGACGGATCGAGACGGCTTTCCCGATCCTCGATCCGGATCTGAAGAGGGAGATAATCGATATCTTGAATATCCAGCTAAGTGACAACGTGAAAGCTTGTTATTTGGATGGCGAGTTACGTAATAATTTTAAGTGTGATGATAATCCGGTAAAAGTGCGTTCGCAATTGGCTATCTATGATTATTTGAGAAATAAATCCATACGGTAACCGGGATGGGGGAGTTTTGGGGATTTGTTGATTGGGGGGCTGGTTGCTTAGCCTTGAGCGTGGCGGTGGTATTTAGCTTTTTGTTGGGAGTACGTACGGGACGTATCCGGGAGAGAAATGAATCTGTCCGTTCTCGCATTCGGCAGAATAAAGCGAATATGTATCGCTATAAACAACAATTAGCCTCCTATCAAGAGCAAGTCGTACGCTTGGAGCGGGAACGGGATTCTCTGGTCATCCGCTCGGAGGCTTATGACCGGATCGAGACGGAGCTGACGGCCTATCGCCAGAAGATGGAGCAGTTGGAGAGAGAGATCCTTGTTCTTTCCGGCGATAATAACTTATTGGACAATGCTACCGGAAAAGTAGATGTGGATGTACCTAAGCTTTTATGTGCCCTTAAAGATGATCCTCTCCATGTGAATCCAAGTAAAGAGGAATGGGCTGAGATTATTGGTATGACCGATCTTCTGTTTAATAACTTCTTAACCGATCTGAGAAATAAATACAGTATTACCCGCCATGAGCAGGAAATATGTTGCTTGATCAAATGGAATTTCTCCCGAAAGGAGCAACTAGCCGTGTTTAATAATACTCCGGATGCGTTAACCAAATCGAAAGGCCGTTTAAAAAAACGTCTAGGCTTGGATGAAAAGACGGATTTGGATGCCTATGTCCGTTTATTATAAAGCTTAAAGTTATTTTGTTTGTCGTGATTGTCCGGCAATATTATCCGTTTATCTCCCATTGCGTGGTTTATATGTGTGATTATTAGTTGTTTGATGTTCGCTTGTTTTGTCCGGTACCATTTCTTTCCTCTTTACGATCCTTCCTGTACTTTTGCGGTGTGTGATTTAATTTTTAAGAACGAATAATCAGGAATGCTATGAGAACACAAACTGTACTACTATGGATCAGCCTTAGCCTAATGGTGGGGCTTTCCGCTTGTGATTGGACTTCGTCCTCTCCGGTGGCCTCGCTACGGCGGGCTACCGGATGGCCTTTCGAGGTGGTGGTTGTAATGGATCGAGACGCATGGAATGGTGAGGTGGGGGAGTTGCTGCAAGAACAATTGCGAGCGCCGATACCTGCTTTGCCTCAAGCGGAAGCATCTATGCGTGTCACCTATTCGGAGCCATCGGGCTTTTCCGGTTTATTACGATACGTACGAAATATCTTGATCGTATCCGTAGATCCTAACCGGTATACGAAAGCTGGAACAAGAGAGAGTCCCGATGAATGGGCCAGCGGTCAGAATGTTGTGACTCTGTATGCTCCGACTACCGCTGCTTTAACCGAGTTCCTTTTATTAAATGAAGGACGGTTGGTCAACCATTTCAATCGAGTGGAAAGGGAACGTTGGATAGTTGGACTTTCTAAGAGCCATAGCAGTTGGATCAATGAGAAGTTGAAGTCCCGTTTCGGTATCTCGCTGTTCGTGCCGGAAGATATGTCGGCCTATAAGGAAGAGACCGATTTCTTTTGGGGCTCGAATAACGCAAATCGGGGACGGACTGATATCTTGGTATATAGTTTTCCCTATACGGCTCAAGAGGCATTTACCGAAGATTATCTGGTCGCTATGCGTGATTCTGTAGTGAGGCGGAACGTACCGGGCTCTTTCCCGAATTCTTATATGAAGACAGAGAAGCGCTTCGAGCTTTCTTACGAGCCGATCACCTACCGTGGCGAATACCGCGGCGTATTGCGTGGTCTTTGGCGTATGGAAGGAGATAAGATGGGCGGCCCGTTTGTCAGCCATGCCCTGCTCGACAAGAAAAAAGGGCGGGTTATTGTAGCGGAAAGCTTTGTCTATGCCCCGGAATCAAAAAAGGCGAACTTGATCCGCCGGATGGAGGCCGCCTTGTTTACGTTGCGATTCGTGGATTAGGATTGATTCTCTCACGTATATAGGCGTAACCTCATGCGTATATACGCATCGGCCTACACGTACGTAAGTGTGGTCTTATACGTATATACGTGTGGCTTTATGCCTATATAGTGGTCTTATCGTCCTAAAAATAGTTTGATTTCCTCCGGAATATATCCCGTCCGTATACGCCACTCTTGCGGATACAGGTTATTGGCCCGGTTGCCAAGGTTCTTTACAAAACCTAGCGGAAGTCTTTGGTAGCGTACCAACACATATCCTTTATCTATGCCGGAGGGTAAGACGAGCGCCTCTTTCTTTAAGAATTTAATAGCGTCTTCCCATTCCAGTTCCACGGATGGAAATGCGTTGGGAGTTAAGGCAGTACTTAAAGCCAGCTCTTGAGACGGGATAAAGTCTTTCCCTTTCGCTTCTCCTAGGCAAATACCGGCGGAAAGTACCCGTAAAGGCTTGGCATTGATGAGTGAAAATAGATCCGAATGGGCTTTGGGATACGCTCGAAGGAAACTGCCGTTCCATTCGAGAGAAAACGAAGTTTCATCCGAAAGGAACAGACGGGCCTCCTGTGGGATGGACGGAGCGGCTTTTCCCCGCTCTTTTTTCCCTTTGGACTTGACACGAATCTCCTCGATCTCGCCTTCCGCTTTCCGGAGGGCGGCGAGGAAAAAGCCTTCACCCCGTGTCTTATGCGGGAAGAAGCGGTAAACCGGATGTTCAAACCGGAGGGCGCCGGTGATCTGCCATTCCTCTTGGGTAGGGATAGGCAATGCCTCGGCTCCCAGCTCCTCTATTATATAATGTATGTTCTCCTCATCCTCTTCCGTATTATAGGTACATGTACTGTAGATCAAGATACCTCCGGGTTTCAAGGCGTTCCAGATATCATGGATGATGCGCCGCCCACGGGAGGCGCAAAGCCGTACGTTATCTACGCTCCATTCGCCTGTGCTATCCGTATCTTTCCGGAACATGCCCTCACCGGAACAAGGTACGTCGGTGACGATCACGTCGAACAGATGAGGCAATGCCTCTCCGATCTCCTCCGGGTCATTATTGATAACGATCGTGTCCGGGTGGCCCCATTTAGCGATATTCTCGGCCAATACATAACTCCGGCTGCGGATCACCTCATTGCTCACTAACAGGCTTCCATCCGGCAATAAGCTCGCCAGATGCGTGGACTTGCCACCCGGGGCGGCGCATAAATCCAGGCAACGTACCGGCTCTTTCACGTATGCCTTGATCGCTTGTTCCAGAAACATGGAAGACGCTTCCTGCACGTAATAGGCCCCCGCATGGAATAGAGGATCGAAGGTGAAAGACAACCGTTCCGGCAAATAAAAACCGCTCTCGCACCAAGCGACTGGAGCACCTGCTTTGGGAGCGGGAGTCCCTTTCATCGGGTTGATACGGATACTTACGGGAACATCAGCGCTTAACGCTGCCTCTAAATGATCGAACTCCTCGCCAAGTAAAGCCCGTGTACGGGTAATAAAATCAATAGGAAGTGCCATGATTATTCTGTTAGTTTGCGGCAAAAATACTACTTTCGCGGAAAACAAACAGTATGCGAGCATCTCTTTTCCTTATACCAGTTACCTTGGGCGATACGGAACATCGCCGTGTTTTACCAGAGTACAACCGTGACGTGATCTTATCCATCCGGCATTTTATCGTGGAAAACGTGCGTACGGCACGCCGTTTCTTGAAAAAGGTGGAGCCGGGGATCGTGATCGATGACTTGACATTTTATGAGCTGAATAAACATACCTCCCCGGAACAAGTAGCTGGTTATCTGGCTCCTTTGGCGAAAGGCGAGAGCGTAGGCGTGATCTCGGAGGCGGGTTGTCCGGCGATCGCTGATCCGGGTGCTGACGTAGTAGCTATCGCCCAACGGAAGGATTATCCGGTGGTACCGTTGGTGGGGCCTTCGTCTATCTTGATGTCGGTGATGGGATCGGGCTTTAACGGACAGAGTTTCGCTTTTCACGGTTATCTGCCGATTGATGCTTCCGAGCGAACGAACACGATCAAGAAATTGGAGGTACGCCAAGATCAATGACCTCGGGTTTATCGAGACTCCTTACCGGAATAATAAACTGGCCGAGGAGTTGATCCGTACGTGCCGTCCGTCTACGAAACTGTGTATCGCCTCGAATATAACCTGTGAGGATGAGTATATCCATACTCGCCCGGTCAAGGAATGGGCGGGTAAAGTTCCCGATCTGAGCAAGAAGCCTACTATTTTCCTAATCTATAAATAAGAGGATTGATATGAGTTATCAAGCGCACGAGACAGCGGTAATCGATGCCGGTTGTGAGATCGGGGAAGGAACCCATATCTGGCATTTTTCCCATATCATGACGGGATGCGTGATTGGCAGGGCGTGTAATATCGGCCAGAATGTAGTCGTATCGCCGGGCGTGGTCTTAGGGAATAACGTGAAGGTACAGAACAATGTGTCTATTTATACGGGGGTGATTTGCGAGGATGATGTGTTCTTGGGGCCTAGTTGCGTGTTTACAAATGTAACCAATCCGCGTAGCGCTATCTCTCGGAAAGACCAGTATAAGGAGACGGTGATTGGCAAGGGGGCCTCGATCGGAGCTAACGCTACGATTATTTGTGGACATACGGTCGGGCGGTATGCCATGATCGGTGCCGGGGCGGTGGTAACGAAGGATGTTCCGGCTTATGCGCTGGTCGTAGGAAATCCATCCCGCCAGATCGGTTGGGTAAGCGAGTACGGCCATCGCCTTGTATTTGACTCCGAAGGATTCGCTACTTGTCCGGAAAGCGGCCAACGTTACCGCCTACACAATCACCAAGTTGTAGAGACGGGGCGTGCCCCGTCTCCCACAGACTGATAATATCTTAAATTACTATTTTGCAGGGATGAGACGGGGCACGCCCCGTCTCTACAATACAGACAATATTAATATTCTATACAAACATGAAAACATCTTTTTTCAAGCAAGGGTTCTTAGCGATAGGGATAGCCTGCTGCATGCAGCTTTCCGCCGTGGAGAATCCTGTAGACTACGTGAATACGTTAGTCGGTACCCAATCCAAGTACGAATTATCTACCGGAAATACCTATCCGGCCACGGCCATGCCTTGGGGTATGAACTTCTGGACTCCCCAGACCGGCGAGATGGGCAACGGCTGGACCTATCGTTACGACGCGGATAAGATCCGGGGATTCAAGCAAACCCATCAACCGAGCCCGTGGATGAACGATTACGGGCAGTTCTCCATTATGCCTACTACCGAAGGCTTGGTCTTCGACGAGGAGAAACGGGCTAGCTGGTTCTCTCACAAAGGGGAAGTAGCTACACCTTATTATTATAAGGTCTATCTGGCCGATCATGACGTGACTACCGAGTTGGTTCCGACGGAACGTGCGGCTAAGTTCCGCTTTACATTCCCGGAAACCAAGAAAGCGTATATCGTCATCGACGCTTTCGATAAAGGCTCTTATATAAAGGTATTGCCTGCGGAACGTAAGATCATCGGTTATTCCACGAAGAACACGGGCGGTGTTCCCCGTAACTTCAAGAATTATTTCGTGATCCAATTCGATAAGCCATTCACGTTCTCCTCTACGGTTAAGAACGGGGCGATCCAGTTGGATGAGTCGGAGGTGAAGACAAACCATGCCGGCGCTATCATCGGTTTTGAGACAAAGGCCGGCGAGGTGGTGCATGCCAATGTGGCTTCTTCTTTCATCAGCACCGAGCAGGCCGAGTTAAACTTGCGTGAGGTGGGAGATACTGGTTTCGATCAGCTAGTGACCAAAGGGAAGGAAATCTGGAACTGGGAATTAGGTAAGATCGAGGTAGAGGATACGAACATCGATAACTTGCGTACTTTCTATTCTTGCTTGTATCGTTCCTTGCTTTTCCCCCGTAGCTTCTATGAGATCGATGCCAAAGGGCAAGTCATGCATTATAGCCCTTATAACGGTGAGGTCTTGCCGGGCTATATGTTTACCGATACCGGTTTCTGGGATACATTCCGCTGTCTTTTCCCCTTCTTGAACCTGATGTATCCGGAGATGAACCAAAAGATGCAGGAAGGTTTGGTGAACGCTTATAAAGAGAGCGGTTTCTTGCCGGAATGGGCAAGTCCGGGCCACCGGGATTGCATGGTCGGCAATAACTCCGCTTCCGTGGTAGCTGACGCTTATATCAAAGGCTTGAGAGGATACGATATCGAGACGCTTTGGGAAGCCTTGAAGCATGACGCGAATAGCCAACTGCCGAGAACGGCTTCCGGTCGTGTCGCTTACGAGGAGTATAATAAACTGGGTTATGTACCGAATAATATCGGTATCGGACAAAACGTGGCTCGTACCTTGGAATATGCTTATAATGACTGGACGATTTATACCTTGGGCAAAAAACTTGGCAAGCCGGCAAGCGAGATCGATATCTTCAAGCAACGGGCTAACAACTATAAGAATGTG
>ERZ835080.1932-NODE-1932-length-12699-cov-3.052040_pt1 | contig 12699 bp, 6 predicted proteins | sample MGYA00519688_ERZ835080 | MGnify/ENA primary metagenome ERZ835080 (study PRJEB31850, sample SAMEA3708770) | human gut metagenome | biome: human gut; feature: human-associated habitat; material: faeces | place: China | collected 2014 ... | reverse complement strand
ACCGCGGTATGGCATTCGGACTTCTGCAGGATCAGTACTGGCTGTTTGCTATGATGACGGTATTGTTTCTGATCGTCATGGTGATCACAACTGGAAGTGATTATGCGAATATCATTAATCAGAGACCGGATTTCCTGATCGCAGGGGAATTCAGTGAGTTTGCAAAAAAAGAGGGAAGCGGGACAGAATATCAGACACAGTCGCCGGATCAAGATCCAATGAAATCAGAAGGAGATAATTTCGAACTCTTATATGACAATGAATATGGTGAATTTTCACCGATATCCGAAAAGGTGCGGAACCGCTTGTGGAATCTTGACGGTGTGAAGAAAAAGAAATCTTATATAAATTGGAAAATATGGATTGACAGATGCGTTAGTCAATGCTAACCTAAAGACAGGAAGAAGTAACTGAGAAGGTATGATAAAGGTGCTGAATAGACAGTTACAGATGGAAAACAACAAGAGGCAACTGTGAAATTGCTAAGTTGTAAAAGCAAGGAACAGCTGCAAAAAAGAGGTGTCTGATGGAAGCGTTGATTCGTGCAGATAAGATCAGCAAAGACTTTTCACTGGGAGAGATAACGGTACACGCTTTGAAACGTGTATCGTTTTCTTTATTTCCGGAAGAAATGATCGTGATCCTGGGTCCAAGCGGCTCTGGAAAAAGTACGATGTTAAACATCTTAGGTGGGATCGAGACTGCCACCGAGGGAGAATTATATTACGAAGGAGAGCCTTTGAAGTGGGACGATAAAAAGACACTGACCGAATACCGCAGGCGGCATATTGGTTTTGTGTTCCAGTTCTACAACCTGGTGCCCAACCTTACGGCGCTGGAGAACGTTGAGCTTGCCTCGCAGATCTGCCCGGACTCGCTGGATGCGGCGGAATGCCTGGCCAAGGTGGGCCTCTCCAAGCGCACGGCCAACTTCCCGGCGCAGCTCTCCGGCGGCGAGCAGCAGCGCGTCTCCATTGCCCGCGCCATCGCCAAGAACCCCAAGCTGCTGCTGTGCGATGAACCCACGGGCGCGCTCGACTACCAAACGGGTAAGCAGGTGCTGCAACTGCTGCAAGACACCTGCCGCCGCGACGGCATCACCGTGCTCATCATCACACACAACTCGGCGCTGGCGCCTATGGCAGACCGCCTCATCCGCTTCAAGAGCGGGCGGGTGACCTCCATGGAGAAAAACGCGAACCCCGTGCCCATCGCCAACATCGAGTGGTAGGTGCGCGTCATGTCACGACCATCAGCCTTCGCCACAGACGTTCGCCGCACCATCACCGGCAACCTCAAGCGGTTCATCTCCATCTTCATCATCTGCGCGCTGGGCGCCGCCATGTTGGTGGGCCTCAAGGCAGCCTGCGACGATCTGCGGCTCACCGCGGATTCCTATTACGACGACCAAAACCTCTTCGACATCTCCGTGCAGTCTACGCTGGGCCTAACGCAGGGCGACATCGATGCGCTGGCGAATTTGGACGATGTCGACGCCGCGGAGGGCTCCTACACGGAGACCGCCTACACGCAGGTTGACGGCTCGAGCGAGAAAGTGGACCTCAAGGCGCTGTCCGCACAGGGCCTCAACCAGCCCCAGGTAGTGGAGGGCGAGCTGCCCCGGGCCGCCGACGAGGTCGCCGTCACCACCAAGTACGCCTCCGCCGCGGGCAAGGGCGTGGGCGACACGCTGACGTTCTTCTCCAAGGGCGAGCGCTCCTCGTCCACTTCGACCGCCGCGGGCTCTGGCGATGCTACGGATGCGGACGAAGGGTCCGGCGAGATCTTCAAACGCGGCACCTACACCATCACCGCGGTGGTGCGCGACGCCATGGATGTCAATTCCGACACCTCGACCATGGGCTTTCGCACGGCGAGCTCGACCAAGTACGCCTTTTTCCTTACGCGCGACGCGGTCGAGGACCCGGACGTGTTCACCATCGCCTACCTCTCCGTTGCGGGCGCGCGCGAGCTGCCCAGCTACTCGGCAGCCTATGAGGACCTTATCGCCAAGGTGAAGGACGAGGCCGAGCAGATTCGCGAGGACCGCGAGGAGGCCCGCACGTCCGCGGTTAAAGATGAAGCGATGGACAAGGTAGACAAGGCCGAGCGCGAGGCGCGCGAAAAACTCGATGACGCGGCGGATAAGATTGGCGAGGCGCAGCGAACGCTCAATGACGGCTGGGATCAGCTTGCCGCGGGTAAGGACGAGTACTCCTTGCAGGAGAAGCTTGCCTTGTCGCAGCTTGATTCCGCAAAGAAGCAGATTGAGCAGGGCTATGCGCAGCTGGCATCTGCCAAGGCGGAGCTCGATGCGAGCGAGAAGACCGTGACCGTCGGGCTGGCGCAACTTGCCGCGGGCGAGACCCAGCTTGACGATGCGCAGGCGCAGGCTAACGCGCAGATCGCCGCCGCACGCGCGGAGCTGGAGTCCAAGCAGGCGGAGCTGCAGCAGCAAAAACAGCAGATCGATGATGCTGCCGCGCAGATCAAGGCGATGCTTGAGCAGATGGGCGCCGCCGCGCATTGGCCGGAAGACCTGTGGAATACCGTGTGCACGCAGACGGACGAGGAGCAGTCGGCCGCCGCGGTGGAAAAACTCGTCCAAATGATCAACACTCAGATGCAGGCGTACGGCGAGCAGAGCACCGCGCAACTTAAAGGCGCGATCGAGCAGCTGAGCCAGCAGCTGGAGGGCCCGCTTGCCCAGATTGACCAGCTTGAGGGGCAGATAGAGCAGCTCGACCCGCAGCAGCCGGGCTATGAGCAAGCCAAAGCCCAACTGGAGTCCGCGCGCGATGCGATTGCAGAGCAGATCGCCCCGGCGCGCCTGCAACTCTCCGAACTGCAGGCACAGTACGACCAGGCGCTTATCCAAATAGAAGAGCAGACCAAGACGTATATTGGGCTGGTGCAGGGCCGCGCCGCCGTGACCCTGGCAGAGCCGCGCATCGCGGGCGGCTTTGTGGAGCTCGACCAACAGCAGAGCTATGCGGATTCGCAGTTTGCCGCGCAGCGTGAGCAGCTTGCCGCCACGCGCTCCCAGCTTGAGGCGGCGTCCGCGCAGATCGCTGCCGGCCGAGCGCAGATCGAGGCGAGCCGGCGCCAGCTGGACGCCTCCGCCGCCACCTTTGAGACCGAGCGCACGTCTGCTTTGCAAAAGCTGCAAGACGCCCGCGCTGTGCTGGAGTCAAGCGAGCTTGAGCTCAAGGACGGCCAGGCGGAGCTCGACGCCAACCGCGACGAGTACAACGAGCAGCGCGCCGACGCCGAGCGCGAGATCGATGACGCGCGCGAGGAGGTCCGCGACATGGAGGGCGCCGTGTGGTACATCCAGGACCGCGGCGCGCTGCCCAGCTATGCCAGCGTGGACTCGGATGCAAGCTCTATCGAAGCTATCGCCACGGTGTTTCCGGTGATCTTCTTCACCGTGGCTGTGCTCATCAGCCTTACTACCGTGACCCGCATGGTGGAGGAGGACCGCGGGCTCATCGGCCTGTACAAGGCCCTGGGTTACTCGCGTGCGCGCATTCAGTCCAAGTACCTCATCTACTCGGCAACCGCGTGCATCGCGGGCGGCATCGCGGGCGATGTGCTGGGCTTTTTGGCGCTGCCGGCCATCATCTTCACCATTTTTAAGACCATGTACGCCTTGCCGCCGTTCCAGTTCCACTTCGATCTTGGCAGCGCGCTTCTGGGCGTTGTCCTGTTCGCCGCGGGCATTGTGGGTGCGACGTTCATCGCATGCCGTCAGGTGCTCAAAGAGACCCCGGCATCGCTCATGCGTCCCAAAGCGCCCCGTGCCGGCGCGCGCATCCTCCTGGAGCGCATCACCCCCATCTGGAGGCGCTTGGGATTCCTCAACAAGGTGACCGCGCGCAATCTGTTCCGTTATAAGAAGCGCTTCTTCATGACGGTCTTTGGCATCGCCGGTTGCACCGCGCTGCTGATCTGCGGCCTGGGCATTCGCGATACCGTGATCTCGCTCAAACCGCGCCAGTATGGCGAGGCCGGCGTGGTCCGCTACGATCTTATGACCGTGACCGCGGACGATGATTACTCCGCCGCGCGCGACGAGCTGCTCGATGCCGATGAGGTGGACGAGCTGCTGGGCCTGCGCATCGACTCGGTGACCGCGGAGTTTGGCGGCGTGCGCGAGAGCGTGCAGATTATGGTGGTGCCGGACGGCACGGACCTCTCGTCCTACCTTAAGATGGAGAGCGTGGACGGCCGCGCGCTCACGGTGCCCGCCGGCGGCGCGCTTATCACCAAGAACGCCGAGCAGGTGTTGGGGTTCGCGCTGGGCGATAACGTGACGCTGCAGGATTCCTCGCTGCGTCAGGGCGAGGTGCGCATAGATGACATCGTCCTAAATTACCTGGGTAACTTTGTCTTTATGGATCAAAGCACGTACCGCGACGCCTTTGGGAAAGACGCTGCGCCCAACGCGTTTTTGGCACTGCTCAACGGGGGCGATGACGCGCAGATCGCCTTTGCGGACGAGCTGGCGGCCGACGATCTCTTTATGACCGTATCCAGCATCGCGCGCATCGCCAACGACTTCTCCGAGAGCTTCAAGATTATCGACGTGGTGGTCTACGTGGTGACCGTGATGGCGGCGGCGCTGGCGTTCGCCGTGGTGTTCACGCTCTCGACCACCAACATTTCCGAGCGCGAGCACGAACTGGCGACCATTAAGGTGCTGGGTTTCCGGCGGCGCGAGGTATACCGCTACATCAACAAGGAGACCGTCATCTTGACGCTGGTGGGTATTGTGGCGGGTTTCCCGTTGGGATACGCCATCACGCGCTCGCTTACGGTCATTTTGCGGATGCCGTCGCTGTACTTCGACACCCTTGTGGAGCTGCCCACGTACGCGATCGCGGCCGCGATGTCGCTGTTGTTCACGCTGATCATCAACGCGATTACTAACCGCTCGCTCGACCGCGTTGACATGGTGGGCGCGCTCAAGAGCGCGGAGTAGCGCGAGGCAGCGCAGGTTCGCGTGGTACAGCGCGGGGCTGCGCGCGATGTCTGTAGGCCAGCCATGAATGAACGAATCGACTGCCCAAGAATTTAAATAAAGATGGCGCGACCCATCGAGCCGCGCCATCTTAATTTGTTCCAACAGGGGATGTACATCCAAGCGATTATCTGAATCTTAGATCATGGGCGATTCCTATGTATTTGTATTAGCTGAAGTTTGAAAGGTAGGGAGAGGGCGAATTATGGACATTAAGTTCCAAGGTTCGCCTTCTCAACAATTCAGGTTACTTAAATAGAGGGGCGACTGCAATTCTGATTAGCTGATATATCATCGCGCAGGATAGTGCGATGCGGGCAATGAGCTGGAGGACATGTATCGCTTCAGAAGCCGTGTAGCCAAGCAAGCTTACAGAGTCGGTTGCCCCTTGAATGAGGCCTATAAGGGATAAAAGGTTTCCCAGATCCAAGAAGACATTATCGATAATGCCAAGGGAGAGAAGGGCGTAGAGCAGTGCAAGGAAGCAAAACAAGCGAATTCGTTTATCAACGGAGTTTTCTGCAGTCATCTTGACATCCTTTACCCTCGTATCATCAAATCCATTGAGACGGAACTCGAATAAAACTTCCTGGCATACCATGTGGAACTAGCCGACCCAGAGACCGAGAATCCTGCGAGTTGAGCGCCTCCAAAAGATATGCCTAGAGAATTGCTATTGGTTACCAGGACGGTTCCTTGGTATCCAATGGAGATTGTATTGGTTGGGAACCGGGTCGTCTGGGAATACGTGTGAGGAGATTCAGGAGAATATGATCCTGGAAAGAGATTTGTCAAGGGTTGATTACGCAAAAATCACAATTATATTTGATTGTTAGTGTCAGAATAAAAAATATGAAGAACCGTTGTAGGAGAGAATCCTACAACGGTTCTTCATGCCTTAACAGTAAATATTTTAATTTTTTGCTTTTGATTAAGTTTCCATCGGATCGTACGATAACGCACCATAACCTTTTTTCAGCCATAGCAAGAAAAGAAACAATCCAACGGTACAGATCGCACCGCCAAAGTAAAATGCAGCGGATAGATTCCAATCCGATAGAGCGCCAAACACCAGATTGGTTCCAATGGCAATACCATCCACCAGCATACCACAGACGCTAAGCGCAGTAGCTCGGTTCCTGCTTGTGATTTGCCGGTTTTGGAGATCTGCCAAGAGGGGCTGAAACAGTGTGTTGGAGAGACGCAGGAGCAACACGCTGATGACAGACGGCAGAGCAAAAGGCGTAGATCCGAGTATCAGACAAGATACTGCTGCAAGAACACAGAACAGGGTAAAGGAGCGGCGAACTCCAACTCGCTTGGTAAAGGCGGAAGAATATGCTCCCAGCAACCCCAACAGTGTGGCCACGATATACACCAGACCAATCACAGAGTTGCTTAACCCACAGCGTTCATATTGAAGCTGATTTAAGAACACAGTGATCGTCTGATGGGCTTCGGACAGCAAAGCCACGCCCACAAGAAACACAAGGAGCGTGCGATTGGAAAAGATTTGGCGGAAACTCTCACGAAACGGCTCCGCCTCTGTTTCCTCAGCGTCGGTCTGACGCACTTCGGTCAATCCGAAAGAAAGTACCATTGCAAGTCCGTAGCTGATCACTGTCAGCAAACCAGCCAGCCAATAATTATCTCCCACAAATACGGAGAACACCGCCGCTGCAATCAGCAGCCCAGCCATGCTCATACTGCTGTACAGGCCAAATGCTTTCTGACTGCCCGTTCCTTCACAGGATAAATAGATGATGCTGGAGTCTACGCCTGAGTAACCGGCCAGCACCACACTGAGCATGATACGCTCTGTCAGGAACCCCCCAAACCCGGTTGCCTGCCAAAATACGATTTTAGAAATGAAATAAAGAGAGGAACAGAAAATCATGGTTTTCCGATAGCCAATTTTGTCGGCTATCATTCCCCATGGAATTTCCAAAAGAATGCCCAGAGCCAAAGAGATGCTTTCAATGACCGTGATTTCAAAGACCGTGACACCCTGGGCTTGCCGATACAGTGTGGCAATCGGCCCATAAAAAACCATGCCCTGCAACAATGCCAAGGCATACATCACATATAAGTTTTTCTTCATCGTTTCTATCCTTTCTGAATTTTGGGTGCAAAAACCAGACGTCCGTTTGATGACGCCTAAATCCTGGTATTCCGAAGTGACCCAAAAATCAGATTGGATAATTCATGTCACGCTGTTCCTCCTGATACTTCGATACAGTAAATCATATATATTACCGCAAAACTTTGCAGAATGTCAATTTGATTGCGCATTTTGGCCTGTTGCATTGACTCTTTCAATTTGACCCCATGATTGACCGGCGGTTTTATTGACTTCCGCCCAGACTATTGTGGATACGTTTTTCCCATTTGGACTGGCTACGGTACGAGTTTTTTGCATGACCATGTTGTAGTTGCTCCACTCCCCGTCTGATGAGGACTGGATTGATTCAAGCGTGCGAAGAGGGATATCAGGAGTCTCTGAATAGGATTCAATGATGGAACCACTTGACTTCTCGAATACCGATGCCCTTACTTCGTTTCGCTCATAATCAACCACTCTAACTATTTCAATATCAGCTGGAGCATATTCGAGTGGGATGGATACTGATGCCAACTCTACTGATGGCGCGAGATTAATCGCAAATGCAGGGGTGGCGAAAGAGAGGGTCATCATAAGCATGGCTATTAGGGCGGCGCATGGTTTCCTCATGGCAACTCTCCTTGTGTGCGCGTTTGATATTGGCTGAAAACGCGAATCGACCCATTGGAATCACCCGTTCAACTAATACGGTTTCTGATTAAAACAGACTGGTTTTAATCATGGTGCTGAAGATCTTGCAACACTTCCAGGTAGTAGACTGACATTTTATATATACAGTTAAACATATATAATTAGTCAAATTAAAGTAGACTCTGGCATTCGTCAGGGTCGTTCTAGAAACGTTCGGTAGATGGCGGAAATTGCGAAATAAACGGTTATTTTCCAATCGCTATTGAGGTTTTATCCGCCATAGATTTTTAGTACCGATAAGGTTAAGAGACGTCTATATATCATGTCTACGAGAGAGCTTGCTGTTTGCGTCGATAATTGAAACAGTTGTTAGGCTAAGAGTTGTATATGGTCGCCGCTCTGGACTCGCATGGCTTTCGCCATTTGATGCTATGGATGTCTCCTAAGTAGAGAAGAGGATCTATCGCGTAAGTTCTAATCTGATGGACGAGGCGGAAAGGGACGGGGCGAAGCTAGGAAACCGGTTTCGCCCCGTTTGTCCAGTAATGAACGTAATCGCCGGACGTTCGCGGAATACTGGGGCACGTACGTGCTACCAAATATCAACAACCCGCGCGGACTGTGTAGAATAGACGCGAGATCGCTGCTGGATGCTTTGTTCCGTCGCTGCAAGGGGACTTATGGGTATCCAGCTTTTGGCGTGCCGCTGCATCGGGCGGCGCGATTGGGAAGATAGGGTTGACCATGGGCAAGTTCGTCATTGTTGCGGAGTCGGGCGCGGATATTCCCGTCGAGGTCCGCGAGCGCTACAACATCCACATCGTCCCCATGCATGTCATCATTGGTGACGAGACCATGGACGACGGTACCGTCAGCGGGCACGAGGTTTACGAGCGTTCCCGCGCGCTCGGCGTGATGCCCAAGACCAGCGCCGCCACGCTGCACGGCTTTGTCACCATGTTCGATCGCTTGCATGAGGAGTATCCGGACGCCACCATTTTGCACGTGGCGTACTCGTCCGTTACCACCTGCAGCTACGTGTCCGCGCTCACCGCTGCCCAAGGGCGCCACTACGTTGTCTCTATCGACACCAAGAGCGTGTCCATCGGCCAGTCGCTGGTGGTTGTCCGCACCGCGCAGTTTATCGAGGATCACCCGGACGCCACCGTCGATGACGTGCTGTCGTTTATCGGGTCCATGCGCGATCGCGTGCTGCTGGGCTTTGTTCCCAGCGACCTGGCGTACCTGCGCGCGGGCGGGCGCCTGTCCAATACGCAGTTCCTGGGCGCGCACCTGCTTAAGATCAAGCCCGTTATCGAGCTGGTTGACGGCAACTTTGTGGCGACCAAGAAGCTGCGCGGCTCCATGAAGCGCGCCGCCCTGCACTTTATCGATCACCTTATGAGCGAGGGTCCGGTGAACATGGATCGCATCGGCTTGGCGTATTCCGACGGCTTGGGTCAGGATATCAAGGACGCCGTGGAGGAGTACGTGACCAAGCTGGGTTTTAAGAGCTTCGACTGGGTAGAGGTTGGCGGCATGGTTTCCAGCCACTGCGGTCCTTGTGCCTTTGGCGCCGTGATGGAGAGGCAGGCGTAGGGCGAGAGGCGGGCGCGGCGTGCGCCTGGTTTTCTGGCGCTCGTCTGGAATGATTCTTGCAATGGACTCCAGACGCATAATCGACTCATGCGAGGCGCTACGGGGCGAACCCGTGGCGCCTTTTCCCTGGATTGGAGCATGAGGTTCCTGCCGTGCCGGATCGGGATGGCAATTGAAAGGCTTCAGGCGGGGAATACAAGACCATGAATGGCGTTTTGGCTCTAAAAAGGGGTCGAGTGGGAGCGCGCTGGGGTCGATATGCCGGCAAAAGGGTGGTTTGGGCTCTCGCAGAAGGGCCTTGATGATGGTTTGAGGTACCGATGTTGGGGTTTTAGCCCGCCTTGAGCGCTCGGCGTTAGCGCGATGGCTCATTTGCAGCAAGGGCCAGCCCGCCTGGTGCACCTCATTGACCAAGCTGAACAATAGCGGTTTTCTGCGTATAAGAAATAACGTATATAATCACCAAAGTATAATAACTAATTGAATATTACTACTTTAACGCTGCCTGATGTGCCGCTGGGCAAAGAGCGATGCGGGCAAAAGCCGGCGGTTCGCGCGAGCCATGGCGTTGCGGGCGCCGTCGGTGCGGCGTGCGTATGCGTCGATGGCGGCAAGGGCGCTGCCAAGTAGCGCTGACAGATCGTTTGTTAGCTGTGCAGTTAAGCTTTCGCCGCCATAGCGCATCGCGCACATGCCCCGGCTTATCTGGAAGAGCGCGGTTGTCGCTGCCGTATCAACCAGTGCGCTAGCGATGGACCTGGCGATGTCTTCTTCCGTGTCGCAGGGGCTCCACGTTATGCCGGCGTCGAGGGCGGTGTCGCTCTGAGCGATGGAGGGCGTCACGTCAAAAGAGACCCAGCCCACGTTGTCGATGAACGCTTCCGTCCATGCGTGGAGGTCATGGTTGGTTGCCTGGTACGTTACGACTTCAACGTCGTTTTCCAAGGAGGCCGCGGCGCCGTCCGCGTTGGCTCGGTAGCCCAGGACCACTCGCGTGGGCACGCCGAGCGCGCGGCCAAGCACGGCCAGCGCGGAGGCGTAGTGAACGCAGTAGCCCCGCCGCTCCTGGAGCAAATTGGCGATGATTTGGAGGTTGTTGGACCCGTTGCCGTCCGGCGCATCGAGCGAATAGGCAAAGTCACCGTTTGCAAAATAGTCCACCAGGTAGCGCATGACGGCAATCTGGGCTGCTTGCCGCGGGGAAAGGCCGTCTGCGTTCAAGGAAGTATCGGCATCGCGCCGTATGGCGGGAACCTCTGCGATGCCGTTTGCGCGCGCGGTGTCGACAAACTCTTGCAGTTCATCTGGCAAAGCTTGGTCTAGATACAGGTAGCCGCGATCCGGTTGTTCCTGCGAAAGGGCGCTGGTGTCGCCGTCTTCTTGCGCAACGACTTGGGCATTCAGATGGCCGGCGATGCTCGCGATTTGGTCAAGCTGGTCGGGCTGGCTTACGGGAGCTTGGTAGGCGCAGGTCGCCGTATAGCTCAGGGCCTTGGGCACGGTGGAGCCGTCGCGCGTGCCGGCGCCGCCGTCTTGCGACCACGTGAGCTTTTCCATAGCGGCTCGCGCGTTGTCGCGCTCCTGCTCGCCGGCAACGTTCATAACATCTGCCAGCGTTATGTTGAACGAGTTAGAGGGAACGGGCAGGTGGGCGCTCGAGACGTTGTCGAGCGAGATAGTCGCCCGCACCGTCTTCACCTCGCCGATCGCCGCGCTGTTGAGCCGCTCCGCATCGGCAAAAGCAGAAAGCGCGGGCGATGCCTCGTCTAGGGCAACGCCCGTTGCGGCGGCGTCTTGGCCGGTCACCCACGTACCGCTGTTGAGCGACCCCAGCGTAGCGAGTCGCAGGTAGAGCGGCCCATAGGCTTGCGCCCGGCCATCGCTTGCGCCCGTCTGCGCAACGTCTGCACGGTAGGTCAGCGCGATCGATTTGCCCGGGCGCGTAAGGTCGCGTTTGAGGTCGAGCACGGGGTTGATGGCGCCGTTGGAGAAGATGCCCTGCTGGGGGATGATCTCGAACGGCGAGGCCGGGCTAACGCTGATGGCTGCGGGCGCTATTGCCGTGGCGGCGATGGCGACGGCACCGGCAATGCTCGCGCTTGTGATGATGTGGACGAGGAACCCTTTCGTCTTTGGCGCATCCGCGCGCCGGACGTTCTTTGGCGGGTGGGAGAGCGCGGCGAGGGTGAGCCCGCAGAGAATGGCCGAGCCCGCTTGCGGCAGCTGGGCGGCATCGCCCATAAGTAGGAAGGCGGCTGCCTGGGCGATAAGGGGAGCTGCGGCGACAAGCGGGCGGGCGCGCCGGCCCAGCAGCAGCGGCCTGATCGCCATGGCGATGGCGCACCAAATGATGACCAGAGCCGCGTCGCCCACAAAGACAACGTTGATGGGCACCCATTGGCCGTAATACAGCGTGCTCACGCCGATGCTAACGATATTGATGATGGGGGCGATGGGTCCGCTTAGCTGCAGCGACCCTAGCATGGCGGGCTGTTCGTAGATCTGTTTGGAGAGGGCGAAGTCGGCGCGTTGGTTCAAGGTCTGCCGCGCTGTGACGGTACCAAGCACCAGCAGGGCGACGGTGGTGGCGGCGAGCAGGGCGATGCGGGCCGTCTGCCTAGCAGGTACGTGGATGCGCCGCGGCGCCGACGCGCGCCGGGCCCTTGCCGCGGGCGGCGAGGGCAGCGCTTCCATGAGGGCGGCCTCTGCGCACGCAAGGCCAAACGCGTAGAGCGCGGTCATGTTCCATTCGCCGGGCGAGAACATCTTTCCCATGGTTTGCACTAAAAGCAGCAGCGGGTAGAAGGTCGCGGCGCAAATAAGAACGCTGTATAGCGTCCGTGCGATGGGATGCGTTTGCGCCGGAGCTGCGTCTGCCCCTGCGTTTGCGTTCGTGCCTGTGCCTGTGTCCGCGCTCTCTTGCTCATCCTTGTCCTGCGCTGCGGCTTTAGCCTCGATGGCGGTTATCAAGTGCTCCAAATCGCTTGCGGCAAGCGCGTGGGCCATCTGCGAGTTTTCATCTACGGTGATGAAGATGATCTGCCCCGCGCGCACGGCATGGGCGGTGTCGACAACGCGCTGCGCTCGCGCGCGTGCATTCGTCGCGTCTTGCGTCGGCTCTGGATACAGCGCCGCGCAGTAGCGGGAAACGGATGCATCATCGTCCAGTTGAACCTCGCCGTCTGCAAGGAAGGCATGCAACCGGACGGAGCCTGCTCTGCCCGAGCGCTGGATGGATTCCCAGATTGCGAGCGTGCGGGATGCGAGCGCGTCCGCGTCTGCGGGGCTGGTTGCGGACGAGGTATCGGGGACCACCAGTACGCGC
>ERZ835080.1927-NODE-1927-length-12727-cov-3.462674_pt1 | contig 12727 bp, 7 predicted proteins | sample MGYA00519688_ERZ835080 | MGnify/ENA primary metagenome ERZ835080 (study PRJEB31850, sample SAMEA3708770) | human gut metagenome | biome: human gut; feature: human-associated habitat; material: faeces | place: China | collected 2014 ... | reverse complement strand
GAAATCAAACTGGAAGCAGTACCTGCTTATAATACAACTCCCGGTAGAGACAAATTCCATCCCAAGGGACGTGACAACGGATATATCCTCACTGTGGGCGACACCCGGATTTACATTGCCGGAGACACGGAAGATATCCCGGAAATGAAACAAATAAAGAATATCGATATAGCCTTTCTACCTGTCAACCAACCGTATACGATGATACCGGAACAAGCTATACAATCTGCTAAAATCATTCAACCGCATATTTTGTATCCGTACCATTACGGAGATACGAATATCAATGAAGTGAAGGACGGATTAAAAAACGAAAAAGAAATAGAAGTACGTATCCGTGCTTTACAATAAAAAGACAAACCTAGTTGAAAAATAAAAGGACGTTCCTGGGGAAAAAGGGGAAATGTGGGAACAGGAACGTCCTTAAAAACATAATAATACAAAAATCCGGACTTTCGCAAGGGCGCATCTTTGTTTCTCGTCTTATGGATATCCCCTTCATAAAGAAGTAGTGCATTAATCCGGAAGATATCAGGAGAAGGATTATTATGATTGAGCTCTTGTTTATTAAATTATCTCTGTATTCGTATATCTTATTTGTTATAGAAATGAAAAAGAATATTTATCGTATTATAGTGATGACTGGTAAGCTGTCTGAATATAAGTACCAATTACATTGTCATTATTCATCTCGATATATCTCTTTAGTAATTCCGAGAATCCGGATTGTATCTGTTCCACCGGCTTATCCGTACAAGCAGCAGAATATGCATCTATAGCCAGAAGAAAATCCTGCATCCGTTCGTTCAGCATCGTTCCTTCCGTACAAACGACATCGGCAATACTCGCTTTTATAGTACCGTTTTCAATCACAACAGGCAAACGGTATTCCAGTCCCATTTTTCTGGCATGGATCGAAAGTATCTTTATGACCGGATTTTCTATTTTTGTCGTGTCTGCAAAAGCAAACTTTCCATTTATTATCCTTGCGCTGTCAACAGGGGCATCCGTCGAAACATCTTTCATGTAAACCATTTTACCCTCAAATTCCGGCAGAGGCGCACTACCGTCAATTCTGTAACCTCTTATTTGAGAGCAAGCTCCCAATACTAATACCCCAATGAAAAAGGGCAAAAGTCTTATACATCTATTCATCGGACTTTTATTTCTTCTTGAAAAGAAAGAAAAGCCGCCCGCCAATATCAGCAGAGCGGCTTTCACTTTTCATTTATACATTTGTATAATCATTGTTCGTCAGAATCTGAAGCCAAGTTTCACCACAGGCATTTCGAAAATTTTGATGTTATGGTGACTGACATTGTACCTATCAAATCCTTTCGGACAAATTTGTATCAGATCATAGCGATAAGCTAAAGGATGCATCTCGAACCCGAAAATAAATCCTTTGGCAATGCTATACTCAATACCTGCTACGGCAGCTACTTTCATACCATACATCTGACCGGCTTTGCTTCCTGCGGTATAGACCTGAGAAGGAAGTTCTTCCGAATCATCGCTATCCTTATAGGTATCACCGGTGTATGGTTCTGTAGTTTCAATGCGTGCCATCTGGAAGCCAAGGGCGCCTCCTACGTATGGATGAATACGTTCGTTGCGAGTCTTGAAGTAATAGTTGGAGCCGACAGAGGTATACCAGTTATTAGTCATCTGCGCATTGATATAACTTTGCGCGGGTATGATCATATCGGGTACACTGTTGTCGCCTTCTACATAGTCTTTCTTGGGAGTCAGGCTGATGTTCATGCTAAACTGGAAATTGATGTCCCAGTTCTCAGACAGAAAATACTTGCCTTCGATTCCGGCTATATTGACCAGACTATTATTATTCAGACTACCGATATTCAGATAGCGGTTCAGGTCACCGGAGTTATCCGTTCCTCCATTGGGAAGTCCGACGACTCCTTCGGTGTTGGTGAACTTGGGAAGCAGATAAGAGGTGTTCTCATTGAAGAACTTTCCGCTACCAAGTAAAACCGAAACCTGCCACTGTCCTTTCTTCGGAGCAAACGACGCATCATCACTGCTGCTGTAACGCTGCGCCAATGAAGGCGCAGCTGTTATACAGGTCAGCAAAAGTAATGTGCATAGTTTCTTTATCATTTTGTTACTTTTACGTGATTAAGAAATTACTTACTCAAGGTTTCCAATACAGCCTTAACTTGTGCAAGAGCAGTATCATAGATTGCTTTCGCTACATCATAAGCTTCTTGAGCTGTTTCCAAAGCAAGTTTCTTCTGTTCTATTACATAAGCTTCCTTATATTCACCCTTGTTGAACAGTTCAATGCTCTTTTCTGCTGCAGTAACCTTCTGTTTAGCTTCTTCAACTGATTTTTCCTGAGTAGCAACTTGATTCTTCCAATAATTCAGAACAGATTCTACAGTTACCACAGAACCAGTACCAGTGACTACACCACCGTTGATACCATCAATCTGATCTTGAACAACACTGATCAAGCCAGTGTAATCTTGGATCAATTCAGCAAACTTCTTACTATTGGCCTCAGCTTCAGCAGTCAAAGCATCTTGTTCTTCTTGTGCTTTCTTCACCTCTTCTTTAGCAGTCTTCAGAGCAATACGAGTTTCGTCAGCTTTTGCAATAAACGGATCCATTAAAGCAGTATTCGTATTTATTTCTGCATTCAGATCAGCAAGTACACCTTCCATTTGAGCCTTCAATGGTTTAATCAAGTCGGCAGCAGCAATCATATCTTTGCAAGTCTGTACATCGTCATTAGCAGCCATCATAGCTCCCAAAGTACCAAAGTCAGTCAAAACAGCACTATTATTCTGCTTAATATAAGCGCGGACCATTGCTTCTGTTACTTCAACAAGTCTGTCTTCGCCAGGAATCACAGTACCAAAAGTAGCATCAGAAGTATACTCTAAAGCATCTTCAGCTGTATTGCGATCTAACTTAGTTGCACTTAATTTAGTAAATTCATCTGCAGAAATATCAGAGCGTAATGCCTGCATGTGGCCAGTTTTCTTACCATCTTTTTCCTCTTCTTTATAGAAAGCATCTTTGCCTGTCATATCTTCAACACTAACTGTATTAGCCAGTATCTGACCGTAAGGATTAGCAGCAAGAGCAGAATAAGTACTAATTGCAGGAGCCACCTTAGCAACAGCAGTAGCAGCGTCCCCAGCAGCTTTAACCAATGCAGCTTTAGCCTTTTCTACTTTCTTATCTTTATCATCGGCAAGAGCTTGATTTCCTGCAGCTTCACCTTTGGCAGCCAAATCAGCAACAGTCTGATCAAGTTTCAGCCATTCAGCCAAAGTAGCATTAGCATCAGCCTTTGCTTTAGCTTGTTTCACTGTATCGTCCAATATAGCTTCCAGTTTACTGGTAGTTTGTTCAGCAGGAGTCAATGCCTCCCATGCAGCCTTACTAGTAGGAGACAATGCGGTAATCATATTGTCACGGTATGTTTTCTCCAATACCGAAGCTTTTTCTTTTTCTACAGCATCATCATAAGCAGCTTGATATACGGCATCCCATGCACTATTATAAGCTTTTACTGCAGATTCTACTGCGGCATAAGAAGAATTATAAGTATCTGTCACCTTTTTCAGATCAGTAGTTGGCACTGTAGTTGCTGTACCTTTTACCGCTTTTGCAGAAATTTCCCAGTTAGCTTTATCCTTTTCAAATTTTTCTTTAGCATTTTTGGCTGTCTTTTCTTTTTCTGCCAAAGTCAACTTATTCCATTCAACTCCATTTTCGTCTACAGAATATTTACCTAAAGCATCAATCCAGGCATTTACTTTCATCAGAGTAAGAGATGCCTGACTAGTTCTGGCTGTTACATCTTCTATCTTCAAATCATCATTGTACTCAGTTTGCGTATACTGAACAGCCGGATAATCAAACACACCTGTACTAACAGTATATCCATCTAAAGATGTAAAATCATTGCTACTGCTAAATAATGTCTTCAATCCTTCATTAATAGGTTCAGATTTATAAGCTGCAATATCAAGCTGAGTATCAACCTGTGTTGTAGAGTCTGCTACAGCTTTATCATATGCCTCTTTAGCAGCTTTACGCGCTTTTATCTTTTCGGCTACTTTTTGTTCTGCAGCTTTATAATCAGCGGAAGTCTTAATAGTAGCAATCTCAACATCAGCTTTGCTCTTTTCACTTTCATATTCAGATTTCTTCTTCTTCAGATCCAGGATCTTATCATCCCATGCAGCTGCATCAAAGTCTTCTGCCAAAGCTAACATATTATTTTTCTCATCCAATAAGATTTCCGCCTTTTCAACTGCAATCTGTGCCAACTTCAGTTCAGCCTGTAAGCTAGCTAATGTCGGAAGATTAGGATTAACCAATGCATCATAATAATTATCCTGAGCTGTCTTTAAGGCAGTGTAATATTGGTTCAGGCTAGCAGAAGCAACATAAAGTCTTTGCTGTGCTTTATCAATAATTGCTTTTTCTCCATCAGAAAGCAGAAGTTTTCCAGCTTCAATGAGTTTCATTGCATTATCATAAGCTTCCTGTGCCTGTGCTGTCTGAGTCTGATAGTTCAACATAGCTGCTTTGAAGATTTCAGCTTCTTCAGCCATTTTATTTTCCCAGTAAGCTTTGTTTCTGTTAGCTTCAGCAATCTTAGCTTCCGCCTCAGCTTTTGCTTGTTCGGTAGCAGCTTGTGCGCGTTCTACTTCCAGTTCTTTCAGTTTCACGTCTAAAGCATGCATCTGAACATCGTACTCTTTGTACTGATTATCCAATTCTTTAGATTTGTTTACCAGTTCCTGATAAGCTACTTGCGCTTTTTGCCATTCCACTTCCACCAGTTTTACCGCAGCCTGTGCTTTAATCAGTTCGGATTTTGCTCCCCGCAGATCAACGATACCTTCCGGTTCATCGGTATCAATACATCCCGTGAATGTAGCTGTCGTACCCGCCATTAGCAAGGTTGCGACCAAATACGTCCATTTTCTCATAAAAGTAAATTAAATGTTATACAATTAATAAATAAAAAATTTGTTTGCTGTCATTTCATAATCCATCTCATCTTGGTGGTCTGTCTTTCCGTTACTTTGTAGGTAACGGGAAAGCGTACTTTTCCACCCCGACAGAGGCGTCTGCGGACTACATTCATTGAATAAGTAAAGAATATTTTTAACCCCTGCTCTCAGACGATGGCAGAGGGGAGGGAAATCTTTTGCAAAAATTAAAGACCAAGCCGTGTTCTTCTCAAAAAATCCGCAGTTTTATTCTGTGTGTTTCCTTTTTTTAGTAGTTTATCAGAAAAAATATCATTTTTGTTTGCATGTTTTCCAAAATATACCCATATTTGCAGCGTCTTTTCTTCCCGTTACCTACAAAGTAACAGTTCTCTAATTCAACAACTTACCTACACTATAGACCTTCTTTAAGGAAGAAATAACCGCTACATTCGCTTCATCAATTTTCTTATTCTTGAAAGGTTTCAGATACGTTTCCGTCACGGTGATGGAAGAATGCCCCATCGCTTCGGAAATAACACCGGGATGTACCTCACAATAGTATGCCATCGTAGCCCAGGTATGACGGGCAGTGTACGAGCTTACTTCAGATGTCAGTCCCAAAACCTGTTTCAAAATCATTAACTGATAATTAAAGTTGCGCAATGCCAGCTGATATTCCTTGTAAGCAGCTTCCGTTCCCTCTCCACTGGTGATCAGCGAAAAAAGATAGGGAGAAGCAGGATCGGTATTCATATACCGTTTGATCAGCTTCATGGCTTCAGGCACAAGAGTCACTGTTAATAACCTGCCGGTTTTTCGACGGCGGTAAGTCATTACATTCCCATCGATATCATGCTTTTTCAGATAGGCAAGATCCACAAAAGGAATCCCACGAAGTAAAAACATTAAAAAGAAAAGACCACGAGTACGCTGTAGTTCCTTGTTGTCCTGACACAGCTGTTTCGGAAGTTCCTTCATCAGACGCTCCATGTCTTCCTTATCCAGCGCACGTTTCCTGTCCGCGCGCGTTCCTGTATAAACATACCGGAAGTGATGAGGCACATAAGGCGCAAGATGGCGGTCGACCGCACGGTTATACACTGCACGCAACGTACGCATATAAGTGGAAACTGTATTCCAGCTACAGTTCCTGCCACGCAGATACGATTCGAAACTTTTAAGAAACTCCTGACTTACTTTCCGGAAAGGAAGCTTATCACTTCCATGAAAGGCAAGGATTGCACTCAGGCTACTCCTGTAAATATGGGCAGTCCCAAAATTCCCACTTTCCCGCAGCCCATCGGCTACTTCCTTCATAAACGAAATTAAATTCCCCATTTTCTACTGATTTAAATAATACTCAAAAGATACGTTCGTAGAGAAAGCCGTTCCCTTACCCACTCTGCTTTCCCCAGTGTTCTTTGTTTTTCTATTCTCTAAATACTAATAAGACAAAGATAGAAATAAATTTGTTCGGTGACCGAACCGTTTCATAAATCTGTTTTATAAAGGAAAATAAGTGACTTATACTTATTTTTCATACTTTTGTATGCAACAAAGAAGTAAACATGGAACAATCGAAGAATAAACGTGCACGCCGTACCCGCGCCGAACTGGAAGCGGACGTGTTTGATGCCATCCGGCAGTTAGCAAGTGAAAAAGGTCTGGCGCAAATTACCTTTACGGATATTATGCAAAGAGCCGACATACAAATGTCCGTCCTGCTCAATAACTATAAGAATATTGAGCGGTTGCTGGATAAGTACGCATACATCTCTGATTATTGGCTACACGATTTATTCGATGAAGAACACCCTACAGACAAAGCCAACGAGGACATCATGAAAAGCACCTTAAAGGCTTTGGCAAATTACTTATATGACAATACCGATATGCAGCACTTGCTAGTGTGGGAACTCGAAGCAGACAATTCGACCACAAGACGTATGGCACGAAGCAGGGAAAAGCATTACAAAGTGGCTATAGAAGAATACAAAAATTTGTTTGAAGGAACGGGTATCCCAATTGATATAATAGCGGGACTTCTTACTGCCGGAACATATTACCTGATATTACACCGTAAGCGTTCCACATTTTTTAGTGTGGATTATCAGCGGAAGGAAAATCGGGAACGCTTGTACAGTACACTTGAATATCTTTCCGGTCTGGTGTTCTCCGCGCTCAAAGAGCACAACCAAACCATAGAGATAGCCCGCAATTTCAAGCAGAAAGGTATAGCGGATGATGTGATAGCAGAATGCACGGGTTTGTCTGTCGATGTGGTGAAAGGGCTTTAGATTGATCATTTGTCAAGTTTTCATATGGAGACAAAGAATAGCCCAGCCGCTTTTACCAAACAAGCGGGAAACTACATTATTAGAGATTGAGCGTTTGAGGCAGCCATAAAATAGTAGGCATAAGACAGATACCACTATACTGCTATCCGATTAATACATAGCATGATACAAGTTGCTATATTCTCAAAGTATTCTCATGCCTTTGAGAAAAAATTCTCACCACAGTGAGAAAAAGTTCTCATGCCTTTGAGAATTATTTCTCAATGCGATGAGAAAATGTTCTCACTGTGGTGAGAATAAAAGCGTTTATACTAACCTGCCAACGGTTAACTGCCTTTCTGCTTATCTCCGGATTTAATACCCCCTCTTCCTTTCATACACAAACATTGAATTTATCCAGTTTCAGGTGTTCGTCAATATACCGAATGCCGTCCACCTCAAAAAGTCCTCGTAAGAGAGTATGGTTCAGCGCACGCTGAACAACATACGGAGTACCTTGCAGGCAACTCTGATAAATAACCTCCTGCAAATCTGCCGCAAAGCGATCCGGATCGACTCCCGGAAGCAGGTAACCACAGATTTTACAATGCGTCAGTACGTCGATAAACTGCTGCAACCAGAAGGCCTCTTCCCGTTTGAAGGAAGCGCGGTAATCTTCGTTCGCGGCGATATCCAGCAATAAAGTCTTTCCTAACGAATGCAATAACGTGAGATACCCGTTCACTGTGGCAAAAAGCACCTGCATACACGAACTGTCCATCCGCATCTGACTTTGTTTCAGACGACTTCTGATCCCGTTGGTGAAATCAGAAAGACAGATGCGGAACAGACAAGTCTTACTGGGGAACAGCTTGTAAAGCGTACGCTTCGACATCTTCATCCCCTTGGCTATGTCATCCATGGTCAGTCCGTCAGCACCGTGCAGATACATCTCGTGTTTGGTGTATTCGATTATCTGACACCGTACTTTTTCAGGATTCATACTATCCTCCTACATCCGGCCTCCGCCCAAAGCCTGATACAGTGTAATCACGCCCTGGATTTCGGTAAAGCGATTGGCTACCTGTGAAAGTCTGGCGTTCAGCAATGTCTGCTGTGCGGTCAGTACTTCCAGATAAGTAGTATTATTACTATGTTCCATCAAAAGACTAGTGCTTCTGGCAGCAGTCTGCAAAGAGGTGATCTGCTTATCGTAGAAAGCGGATTTCTCACGGGCCGTCTGATATTGCACCAGTGCCTCGTTTACTTCCACACCTGCGTTCAGCAATGTCTGTTCAAAGCTGAGGCGGGCTTCTTCCTGCTGTGCCTTCGCTATTTTCAGCTGGGCGATATTCACTCCCTTGTTAAATAAAGGTTGCGTCAGTGAAGCTACGGCAGAAGCAACGAATTTGCCCGGATTGATAATCATGCTACCGGCACTGTTTGTCCATCCGGCACTCCCGCTCAGCGTGATGGAAGGATAGAAAGCAGCACGGGCAGCATTCGTCGTATAGAATGCCTGCGCTAAAGAGAACTCCGCGCTACGTACATCCGGACGGTTGGAAAGCATCTGCAAAGGAATCCCTACGGAGAAGTCTTCCGGCAACTGCTGGTTTTCCAGTTTGCCGCGTTGTATCTTGTGAGGTGTTTCCGCCAGCAACAAAGCCATTGAGTTCTCCGTCTGATTGATTTGTTCTTTCAGGTCGAGCACTGCCGTACATATATTATAATAGGTGGCTTCCGTCTGAGCCAGTCCGGCTTCGGTCATCATACCGGCCTTCTTCATGGCACGGGCTGTCCGCACGCTCTCTTTCCATGCCGCTTCGGTGGACACGGAAATCTCATATTGAGCGTCGAGCATCAACAAGGTATAATAAGTATTTGCCACGGCAGACACCAATTGCGTCTTCACCGCCTGTTCATACTCCTTGCTCTGCTCATAGGCCGCTTTTGCCCGACGTTTGACCGTGGTCACCTTTCCGAAGATATCCAGTTCCCACGAGGCAGTCACCGGCAATGAGTAGGTCTGAGTCGCTTTGCCACGGTCGAAGCTGCTCACAGCTCCTTCCGGTGCGAGAAACAAAGAGGGCAGATAAGAAAGCTTGGACGTCAGCAACGAAGCCTCCGCTTCTTTCACACGGAGATGCGCTGTCTGCATATCCGTATTCCGTACCAAAGCCGAATCGATCAAATTCTGCAAATACGAGTCAGTAAAGACCTCTCTCCACGAGAGATTACCGAAGTTCGCCGTATCGGCGGAAGCGACGGTTTCGCTTCCATAAAGTCCTTCGGGGACTTCCGATACAGGTTTGTATTTATTGTAGATACCGCAACTGCTCAACACGAGCGTTGCTGCGGATAAGATTAATATTTTCTTCATCATCAATTATTTTTTTCCTGCTTTAGATTTTTCTTCTTCACTCACCTTGATTTCTTCCTCGATCTGCCAGTCTTCCGTAGGTCTGCTCTGCACCGGGCGTAAGCGTTCCTGCAACCACTGGAAAGCGATAAACAAAGTAGGCACGATGAAAAGTAATGCCAGCGTACCGATCGTCATACCACCGACTACACCCGTACCCAGCGAACGGTTACCATTGGCTCCTACACCGCTGGACAACATCAATGGGAACAGACCGAAGATCATCGTCAACGCTGTCATCAAAATCGGACGCAGACGGGCTTTGGCTGCACTTACCGCAGAAGCGATCAGTCCCATGCCTGCCTTACGGCGTTCGGCAGCGTATTCGGTCAGCAGGATGGCTGTCTTTGCCAACAGACCGATCAACATAATCAAACCTGTCTGCAAGTAAATGTTATTCTCCAGTCCGAACATCCATGCGAAGAGGAAACTTCCCATCAATCCGCAAGGCACACTCAGAAGCACGGCGAACGGAATGATAAAACTCTCGTACAATGCACTCAGAATCAGATAAATCATCAGGAAGCAGATACCAAAGATGATCATAGTCGTACCGCTTTGCTGATTTTCTTCACGGGTGATGCCTCCGTAATCATAGCCATATCCCTTGGGAAGAGCCTGTACGGCTGTTTCCTGTACGGCCTTGATAGCATCTCCCGTACTATATCCGTCTGCCGGCATCGCATTCACGGCGATGGAATTGTACATATTGAAACGGCTCAGCGACTCTGCACCATAGCTGCGTGTCAACGTTACGAACTGGCTCAGCGGAGCCATCTCTCCGTTCGACATACGTACGAAAGCATTGTCCAGTGAGGTTTCGTCCAGACGGAATTGCGGGTCTGCCTGAATCATGACTCTGTATACTTTGGAGAAACGGTTGAAGTTGGACACGTACTGACCGCCATAATAACCGGACAGTGTACTCAGTACCGCATCCGGTGTAATGCCTGCGCGTTTACACTTGGCTGCATCCACCTCTACCGTCCACTGCGGATAGCGCACATCGAACGTAGAATATGCCATCGCAATTTCCGGACGCTGGTTCAATGCCCCCAGATATTGCTGGGTAGTGGTAAAGAATTCGTTGATATCACCGCCCATCTTATCCTGCATATGGAGTTCCAGCGCATTACCCATACCGTAACCCGGAATCATACCCGGCGAAATAGCGAAGACACTGGCATCCTTGATATCGGCCGTACGACCGTACACCTGACCGATGACTGCCTGTACATTATCCTCGTCATTCGGACGTTCGTCCCACGGTTTCAGTTTCAGAATCAACATACCGAACGAGCTTCCCTGTCCTGCCAGCAATCCGTAGCCGGCCACTTTCTGCACGTGCTTAATCTGCGGAATATCCATCAGACGCTTTTCGATGCGTTCCATCACTTCGTCGGTCGTAGTCAGCGAACTACCGGCCGCCGTACTTACATTGACGAATACCACACCCTGGTCTTCGTCCGGCACCAGACTGGTCTTTGTTGTGTTCATCAGGAATACAAGCAACACTACAGAGCAAACGAGCAGCGACCATGCCAGCCATCTGCGTTTGATAAAGATCAGTACCACATTCTTGTATTTCTCTATCAGAATATCGAAAGCCGAGTTGAATGCTTTACGGAAACGTGCCGCAAAGTTATTCTTCTGCGTACCGTCTTCATTGATATAAGGCTTCAACAGCAACGCACATAATGCCGGACTCAGCGTCAACGCATTAATAGCGGAAATACCAACGGCAACCGCCATCGTCAGACCAAACTGGGTATAGAACGTACCGGAAGTACCGCCCATGAAGGATACCGGAATAAATACTGCCATAAACACCAGCGAAGAGGTGATAACAGCATTACTGATACCTTTCATTGCATCGATACTTGCCATATAGGACGACCTGTATCCTACGTCGAAGCGTGCCTGCACCGCCTCGACGACAATAATGGCGTCGTCCACCACCGTACCAATGACGAGCACGAGCGCAAACAGCGTGAGCAGATTGATACTGAATCCTGCCACCGCCATGAAAGCAAACGTACCGATGAGCGAAACAATGACTCCCACCAAAGGAATCAGCGTAGAACGAAAGTCCTGCAAGAACACATATACCACCAGAATCACCAGGATAATCGCCTCGATCAACGTCTTCACCACTTCATGGATAGAAGCGAACAGGAAGTCGTTCGAGCTCATCATCTGTGTCAGTTCCACTCCTTTCGGGAGGTCTTTACGGGCTTCTTCAAGGAATTTATCAATGTTCTGGTTTACTTCGGTCGCATTGGAGCCCGCCGTCTGAAACACCATGCACGAAACGCCCGGATGACCGTCCATTCCACCGTGATAAGCATAGCTATCCTGTCCCAACTGTATCTCGGCGATGTCTTTCAACTTCAGGACCTCACCATTGTCCGTAGAACGAATGACAATATCTCCAAATTCTTCCGGAGTGATCAGACGTCCTTTATATTTCATTGTATACTGATAGGTTTCGTTCGAGTTTTCACCGAATGAACCGGTGGCCGATTCGATATTCTGTTCGGCAAGCACACCGGTGATATCCGATGGAATCAGTTTGTACTGGGCCATCACGTCCGGCTTCATCCATACACGCATGCTATATTCACCTCCCATAATCATCAGGTCGCCTACACCCGAGATACGCAGAATCTCCGGTTTCAGATTGATACTGATATAGTTGGAAAGGAAGTTTTCATCGTAGCTATCGTCCGGACTGGAAAGCGAGAACATCTGCAGGATACTTGTCTGACGTTTGGAAGTAGTCACACCGACCTGCGTTACTTCTGCCGGAAGCTGTCCCGTCGCTCTCGACACGCGGTTCTGTACGTTGACCGCTGCCATGTCCGGGTCTGTTCCCTGCTTGAAGTACACGGTGATACTCACTGTACCAGCATTGGTGGCGCTGGAAGTCATGTAAGTCATGTCTTCCACACCATTGATCGCTTCTTCCAAAGGAGCAATCACACTCTTCTGCAAAGTTTCCGCACTGGCGCCATAATAGGTGGTACTCACCATAATGGTAGGCGGAGCAA
>ERZ835080.1924-NODE-1924-length-12756-cov-3.789780_pt1 | contig 12756 bp, 9 predicted proteins | sample MGYA00519688_ERZ835080 | MGnify/ENA primary metagenome ERZ835080 (study PRJEB31850, sample SAMEA3708770) | human gut metagenome | biome: human gut; feature: human-associated habitat; material: faeces | place: China | collected 2014 ... | reverse complement strand
TTTTCTGGATATTTCAAACTTAATTTTTTAATTATTTCCAAAGCCTTGGAATATCTTCTTTGCTTAATGTATATTTTTGCCAGACTTTCAGTTAGGAAAGCTTCATCTGTAGATTCGGTTAGAGGTGTTTCGGGGATATTTTTTGTATTTCCCGGTTTTGTTGTGGCATCTATATCGGTAACCAGAGGATTCCCTTTTTCCGATTTTTCAATGAAAGAATTTATCAGGTCGATATTTTGCAATTCGTTTAAATTTGAAGTATCATTTCCACTTTCAGTTTTGGAGAGAGACAAATAATCTGTTGCTGGTATTCCTCCTGTTTGAAAAATAAGCTGTTCGATATTTTCGGAAAAATTTTCATTTTGTGCCGACAAGAAAGAGTCTATTAATGAAAAAGATTCCTTACTCTTTTCTGATTCGATATTTTGTCGGTAAAGGGAAGTCCAGGATTGGCGAGCACCTTCCAGTAAAAAAAATAGAGATTTGCGGTCACCTGAATAAATTGCATTTCTTTCAAGGGCTTCGGGATAAAGAAGCGGCTCTTCTTTTTGTACTCTTTTTAAATATAAAAAACGGATAGCTTGGAAGTAAGGATAATCGGATTGTAATGTACGCAAGTCTTCTAATGGTATTTGCGGAATACCTTCAGACAATTCTTTTCGTATTTTTTCTCCGTTTATCGACATAATTACCAACTTCCTACGGTTGCATTAAATATTAGTTCCGCTAATTCATCCACAATTTGGGAGATTAACTCATCTTGGACTTGAGTCAACATCTGGCTACTGGAAAAATCTCTATAAGCTCTAAAAGTCTGATCAACGTTAAGATTAGGATTTTTCGTATTGGTATATCTTACTTTTACCGAGATGGTCAGCCTTGTTTGTGATGCATAAGCATCTTCGGTTACAGCTTGAGGACTTAGGTCATAACCCGTAATTTCTCCTTCAACTTGCAAATCTCCTCCGGTTTTGACCATGCTTAATCTGGTTTGTCGTGTGTATATATCTTTCAAGGCTTCATTAAATGCAGGACCGAGAGGAGGGTATACCAATGCTGCCCTGATCGGAAACTCGGCTACGGATATGGTTTTTGTCGTATTATAGTCGATTGCTGCTCCGTTGAATTTGTAAGATATGGTACAAGAGGTCAATATGATCAGCAATAGTATGGTTAATCGTTTCATTTGTGTGGCTTACTCCAAATTATATTCTTTAATTTTACGGTAAAGTGTACGCTCCGATATTTTCAGTTCTTCTGCAGTTTTTTTTCGTTTCCCATTATTTCTTTCCAAGGATTTTCGGATCATCTCTTTTTCTGCGTCCTCCAAAGATAGAGAAGTTTCTTCGAACACACTTTCATCGTGCACATCTTCTGTAGATTCTTTATCGATATGGAATGTCTTAACGACCGGAACGGTGGGATGGGTTATTGCTGTATTGTGTTCCGGTGTGTAAACTTTCAACCCATGTCCGTTTTCAGATGCTGCCAGATTATCCACGATACTTTTCAGCTCATTCATCTCTTTACGCATTTCGAAGATAATCTGATATAACATTTCTCGTTCGTTTCCGAATAGAAAGCCGTCTTTCCCTTCTGAACCGCTTACGACCGGTAACCGTTCTACATTATATGACGGTAAATATGACTTTATAATATCGGCTGATACTTCACGAGAAGTCTCAAAGATAGATATTTGTTCTGTTACGTTTTTTAGTTGTCTGATGTTTCCCGGCCATCGGTAAGTCAGTAATAAATTTTTTGCATCATCGGTCAGTTGTATCGCCGGCATCCGGTATTTTTCAGCAAAATCATTTGAGAATTTTCTAAACAGAAGGAGTATATCATCCATTCTATCTCGTAACGGAGGCAATTCGATAGGTACGGTATTTAATCGATAAAATAGGTCTTCCCTGAATTTTCCTTCTGAGATCGCTTTAATCATATTGACATTTGTCGCAGCAACGATACGGACATTGGTTTTTTGAACTTTGGAAGAACCGACTTTTATGAACTCTCCGCTTTCCAAAACTCTCAATAAACGAGCTTGTGTTGTTAGGGGTAGTTCTCCGACTTCGTCTAAGAATATCGTTCCTCCATCAGCCTCTTCGAAGTATCCTTTACGATCGGCAAGAGCTCCGGTAAACGAACCTTTTTCGTGCCCGAAAAGCTCTGAGTCGATAGTACCTTCAGGTATAGCGCCGCAATTTACCGCAATATAACGTCCATGTTTACGATGACTGTTTGTGTGTATAATCTGCGGAAAAAATTCTTTACCCGTTCCGCTTTCTCCGGTTATTAGTACGGAGAGATCGGTCGGAGCGATTTGCAGAGCTCGACTGACAGCTCTTAATAATCCCGGTGTATTTCCAATGATACCGAATCTTTGTTTGGCTTGTTGTATATCTGAAAGTGCGACCATATTCCTTAATTCTCTATTGCAAAAGTAGCAAAAGAGAGATTATATGCCAAATGTATGCGATATATTTAACGGAATAGGTATTTTAAAATTTGTGTAAATGTTTTATGTTCTATATTTTTAAAGATGTTTTTCTATATAGAAAAATATAATTTTGATATTTTGTTGATTAATAGGTGTTTGTATTTTTTTTGCGTTATTGCTTTTTATAGAGAAAATCTCGAATGTTTTGTTTGTATTTATATAATTTTCTAAGGTCGTATAAAATCAAGCCTTTTTTCTTCTTCTGCAAAAAGAATTGCTGTATTTACTAATGCTAAATGAGAATATGCCTGAGGAAAATTACCAAGTTGCTCTTTTGTGTCGAAATTGATGTCTTCACTAAACAGGCCTAAATGATTAGAATAGGAGAGAACCTCATTAAATAGACAACGAGCTTCTTCTTTTTCACCTATGACGTATAATGCTCGGATAAGCCAGAATGTGCAGATTGTGAAAGCGGAAGATGGTAGTCCGAAATCATCCTCATTGTTATATCTGTACATCAGACCTTTATGAAATAAAGCTTTTTTACGGCTTTTACGGTTTTATGGTAGCGTATATCGTCTGCTTGTAGAAAGCCGTATGGCTCCATCAATAATAGAGAAGAATCTAAATATAGATTTTCATAAGTTTGTGAAAAGCTCTGTATTTCTTCTTTCCAGCCATATTTTAAAACATCGGATTTTATCCTTTGATGCGATTGATATAACGATAAATCTCTGCAGGACGGTAATGCTCATCTTTATTTTGGGAATGATAACACGGCATAAAATAGACAACAACGAATTCTCCTTCCTCTGAAGAAAAGCGGGTAGATAGGATATTGTTGTGAGGTACGTATGATTGTGAAATAGAATATTTATTCGATACCTGAAATCCGAAATTACCACCATTTTTACGGTCTAATAGTGCTGCGAAAATAGAGGGTGAATCGAATTCGGGGAAACATAACCATTCGATATTTCCGGTTTCAGAGATGAGGGCTGCCGTGCGGCAGTTTCCTATAACACCATAATTCAGATTACTCATATTCGTTTTTATTATTTGTTGTTTGGAAGTAATTTTTTGAAGAAATTCATAATAGAAAAAATATTCTCCTTTCTGTCGAGATTTTTTTGTTGAAATAAATCTCGATGTATTAGAGCTTGGAGAAAAGGTATGACTTCTGATTGAGCAGTCAGATTGTATCGTGCATTTTTTGATGCAGTTCCGATTTTTACGGTAACAGATGTTGACGGAAGCGCTTGAAACATGTCGTCATCAGTCACATCGTCCCCTATGGCCAGTATAAAATCGTAGTGGTCTTTCTGAAGTAAGCGATTTACTTCAGAGCCTTTGTTACAGTATGGAGATTTAATTTCGACTACTTTATCTCCTTGTAATATTTGTAATTTTTGCTGTAGGCATATTTTTATTAAAGAATTGGTTAATTGTTGAGCACGTAGTGCTCCTAACCAACTGTCTGTCTGTCGGTAATGAAATGCCAGTGCCGTATCTTTTACTTCGAGGTGAGAACGGGGGGTTTTAGATACAAAGAGTTTTAATGTAGAGAGTAAAGATGGACTCCATTCGGTCGATTGTATATTTTTATTCCATTTCCCGTTTTCTTTATAAAATGCCCCATGCTCAGCGGCAAAAGATATAGGCAGTTGTCCCAACCATTTTTCTAAAGTCAGATGGTCTCTTCCGCTATTGATTACGATATGATTTTTTTTATCTTCCGCTAATTGTTGCAACAATTCTATCAGTTCAGGATCGGGTTTGGCATCTTCCGGACGATTTCGTATAGCGGTCAATGTTCCGTCGTAATCAAGTAATATAAGGCGTTTATGAGCATGTTTATATCTCGATCGTATGTTGCTTATAACAGGACCTACAATGCGCTTTAATCTGAATCGTTGATTTTTGCTGCATATATCATTCCATTCGGTCATAAAATCTGTAGCCCATTTGTTAATAGTTTGATTAGATAAAATTGCCTGCATGTGATTAATTCTGTTTTTTGTTCTCTTTCAGGCATTTCTAATGCTTTTACGATAGCTTGTTCTATTTCCTCAATATCTCGTGGATTAATTTGTATGGCATCTGTTAGTTCTACTGCACAACCGGCCATTTCACTTAGTATCAGTACTCCGGGATTGTTTTGTTTTGTTGCGACATATTCCTTAGCTACTAAGTTCATCCCGTCACGCAGTGGAGTAACTAAAATGCTATATCTGCAACAAAGTACATAGTGGCTAATTCTTCAAAAGAAAATCCATGATAGAAATAGCATACGGGTGTCCAGTCTATTGTTGAATATTTTCCATTGATTGCTCCTATTTCTTCGTCTATTTTAGTTTTTAATTCTGCATATTGATTTACTTGATCTCTCGATGGTACGATTACCATCGCTAATGTCTTTACCAAGGTATTCGGGATGGTGTTCTAAGAATAGAGAAAAGCCCCATAAACGATGTAAAATTCCTTTGCTGTAATCTAATCGATCGACGGATAATCTCATTTTATGGTTGCCGAACAAATTTTGAAAGCGATTGATGGCCTTTTGTACTTCAGGATTTTCCGATACACTATGATAAAGATCATAATTGATACCCATAGGTAATGCTTCGACACGTACAACTCGATTTCCTATTTGAATTTCGTCCAATTGGAAGTCTATGTTAAGTACCCGTTCTGCTGCACTGATAAAATGACGCATATAATCGTGTGTATGGAATGCGATGAAATCAGCACCCAATAATCCTTGTAGAATTTTTCCTCGCTCAGGCAAAATTCTGAATAATTCGTATGAGGGAAAAGGTATATGGTGGAAATAACCGATACGCAGATGGGGCATGCGTTTTCGCAGCATGCCCGGTAGCAGCATTAACTGATAATCTTGTATCCAAACATAATCATCTGCGGATACGATACTGCAAATTTTCTCACAAAAAAGTGTATTTACTTCTTGATAAGCTTTCCAAAAACAGTTTTTATATTCTGTATATGCGAAAAAATAGTGACATAAGGGCCAAATTGTACTATTACTATATCCTTCATAGTAATTTTTATATTGATCGCATGATAAAAAGACGGGGTGAAAATTTAATTTTTCTAATTGTTCTGAAATGATCTGTTCGTCCTCTTTTTTATCTACACAAGTACCCGGCCATCCGATCCAATGTTTCTCGTCGGTGGTTTTTAGAGAATTTAACCCTGTCGCTAATCCTCCTTCACTTCGAGAAAAAATGAATGTGCCGTTTTTCTCTTTACAGGCTTTGGCCGGTAATCTATTTGATATAATATATAGTTTCATATTATAACTTGAGCAAAGGGCATGCCATATATAAATTTGTTTTATGTAAATATTTGATATTTAGTATAATATGGTTATTTATTCTATAAAAATACCTTTTCAAAATGAAAAAGTGCTTTTCTTTTTGAAAAGGTTGTAGATAGGGGAAGTAGTTGGTTTTGCCGAATTGCGACAGGATTAAATCAAATATAAAAATAGCTCTTAGGCTGTAAACGGGTGAAAGCGATTATTGATAAATGCTGTTTTTGTGTTTTATAGAATTATATTTTAAATATAATTTTTGTGTACTAAAAATCGCTTTTAGATTGTTAATCAATTTTATTTATGTATTTTTGCCATGATTTTTTGACAATAAGTTACTAAAATAAAAAGATAATTTATTGTCGTGTGTATAGTTTTAGGTGTGAAATTCTTTATTTAAATTTATTTCTTTGAAAGCGAAAATTGTACATTGCCGTAAAATTTGTTTTATTTTACTTTGTTTGTTTTCAATCAATGGATATGCACAAAAATTGGCGTTGAAGACCAATTTAGTACAATGGGCGACTGTTTCTCCGAATTTAGGTGCTGAATTTGTATTAAGTAATCATTTATCGTTAGATCTTTCAGCTTCATTTAACGTTTGGTTTCCCGGTTCATCTTTAGATTTGAAGCATGTTTTAGTACAACCTGAATTAAGGTATTGGTTCGGTAGACCTATGTCCCGGCACTATTTAGGAGCTGCAGCTTTTTATACCAGTTACGATGCATTGCTGAAACGTAAATACTATTACGGAGACGCTGTCGCTGCAGGTGTGACATACGGTTATGCAGTAGTGATCAATAAACATTGGAATTTTGAAGCATCGGTAGGGATAGGAGCTCTTCGTTACCGTCAATATAAATATCCTAATACAGAACCTCGACCTTTATCTGTCAATGATAGGGGATGGGCGCTTGTCCCTGTGAAGTTAGCTCTCTCTTTTGTTTATATACTGCGCTGATTTTATATATTTTGTGTTGATAATACAGTGTATTTGTGGTAAAATATAATTAAGTGTACACGATGAAAAGTTTTATACAGATATGTTTTTTATCTGCTTTGATCTTCCTACTTTCGGGAGTTGATATTATTGCTCAAAATTTACGTGTGGCAGGAGTTGTCAGGGGCAATAATGAAGAGCGTTTGGCGGGGGTTACTATTATAAATAAAGAAACGAAAAAGGTGGTCGGTTTGACGGATGAAGATGGTAAGTATTCTGTTATTGTACCGGTAAACGGCATTTTGAATTTTACATGCCTCGGATATGACGGGCAAGATATAAAGGTAAAAGGACGCCAGATAATTGATGTTGTTTTGGTTTCTACTGCGGTAAAAATACAAGAAGTTTCGGTCGTTGCAAAAATTAAGAATAAGGTTATTTTCGAGCCTTCCGAGATCGAGGTTGTCGGAAATTATTTTCATTTAAGAACTCGTTTTAAAGTACCTGCGGAGATGTTCTCCAGCAATACCCGACTTATCGTTCAACCGACATTATATAATATTACTCGTAAAAAGGGTGTTTTGTTAAAACCTGTGGTGACAGATGGGCGAGAATATACGCTTACGCAGGAACGTATGTATGAGTTTGATCTGAAAAACGATCCTTTAGAGCCTTATATACGTAAGAGTGAAATGACTAAGAACGGAGAATTGGTTGCATACCATGATTCTGCCTATATCGAAAATCTTAAAGAAGATTTTCGTGCCGATATTCGATTGTCTCTTGAAAATTATAACCGGATTTTATTTACGGATAGTTTTCAGATAGCTCGGGGACTTGTTAATCCTTTACGTTTTTTTGAATATAAATTGAAAGCGAAGAACATTACGGATGAATGCTATTTCCCGAAACCCGAATTACAGTTGCGTAATGACAGAGGGGAAGTAGAACTTTCCTTTTTACCCGGTAAGGCGGATATCAATGATAGAGATCCGAAAAATGCATCGGAATTGGCAAAATTGAGGGAACGGTTGTCTTCTATAGAAACTAATCCGGATGCAAAATTGCAGACTTTTTCTATCTTGGGTGTTTCTTCTCCGGAAGGACCTCATGATAAAAACCTTGTTTTGGCTAAAAAACGTATGGATTTGGCAGTAAATCGTATTTTATCGCATTTGAATAAAGAGACTCTGGATTTTTTGAAAATTCAGACAGGTTCGAAGGTTGAAACTTGGCAGACTGCAATCGAAATGATGAGACGAGATTCTCTTTTCGGGCAGGCTCAAGATTTACAAAATATCGTAAATAAATATCCCGATAGTCCGGATAAACAATGGCGGGCAATAATCAGACTCCCTTATTATAGAAGTGTAATCGTACCGCACTATTTGCCTTTAATGAGACGGGTAGAGTATAATTTTGATTATTCGATATATCGTTTTCTCACAGATGCAGAGATCAAAGAACTTTATCTTAAAGATTATAAGCAGTTGTCACGTCATGAATTTTGGCGGATGTTTGAAATCGCTGAGTCGGATGAAGAGAAAGAAACGATTTATAAACAAGCTCTTGAAGTTTATCCTAAATTTATGTTAGCGGCGAATAATCTTTCGGCTCTTTATATAAATCAAGGTAGACCCGATGATTCTATTTTAGAATCATTTATTAGTAAAGATGCTCCTGAAGAGGTCTTAACCAATCAGGCTGTAGCATTGTTGAGCAATTGGAAATATGAAAAAGCTGATTCTGTCGTTTCTTTGATTCCAGACGGAGTTTCTTCGGAATATTTAAAGTCTGTAACTCGTGCGTTAAACGGCAATTATGAAGAAGCACTGGCAACTTTCGGACAAGAAGGTGGCATTAACGAGGTGGTGTTGTTATTAGCATTGAAACGTAATGACGAGGCTTGGGAAAAGGCTCAGAATTTACCTGAAACAGCCCGATCAGAGTATGTTAAGGCAATAGCGGCCAATCGGTTAGATAAAGTAATGGATGCGATCAATCACATAGAAAAGGCTTTTGAATTAGATCCGTCCTTAAGAGATGTGGCCAAAGTGGATGCGGATGTGATGGATTTATTGTGATAAAGAACGTAAATAAAAGATTGAAAGTAATATTGCTATGTCATCATCGAGATATTTCTGGTTGTTTGTTCTGAGTCTGTTTTTTGTATCAGGATTTACTCAAGCTCAGATTAATGGATTGGATTATACTTTGCAGAAGCGACGTAAAGCCGAGAAGTTCGAGTCCGGACGTTTTTCTGACCATATGTTCATATCAGGAGGTTTAGGGGCTAATATGAAGCTGAGTCGTGAAGCTTCCGGTATATATGTCGGTCCTTTGGCTTCTTTTTATGTTGGCAAATGGTTTACTCCGGTTATAGGTTCTCGTGTAGGATTAGATGCCAGTTATATGTCTGTTAATAATGGATTTACTGGGAATAAAGCTGGAATTATCGGCGTTAATTGGGATTATCTTATGAATTTGAGCGCATTTGCCAATCGATATAATCCGGATCGATTATTTGAACTGGTCGGTATTTTGGGTATTAGTTACCATAATGCGTTTCGTCATGCAAGTTATCGCCATGTGTGGGGACTAAGTGGCGGGTTTCAAGGTAAGTTCAATTTATCACCTTTGGTAGATTTGTTTATCGAGCCGGAGTTGTCAATCTATCGAGATAATATTGATGATAGGTCTTCATGGCGTAAATATGATCTTTTCGGATCTGTAATGCTTGGGGTTTCATATAAGATGATCCCTGTCGAGAAACGTGTTACGACAGCATTTTTTCGTCCTTTCCGAAATAATATGTTTATATCCGGAGGGGTAGGTACTCGTGCATTGATTTCGAGACAAATGTTTTCTAATGGCATTTTCGACTTTTTTGGCCCATCTGCGCAAGTTGCAATAGGAGGATGGATAACTCCGGTTTCCGGAATTCGTTTTTCAGCAGATGGAGGTTTTTCAGATTGGAAAGCTCCTGTGAACGGAGTGCATTATCGATTAAAAACTGTTGGACTGAGAGCTGATTATTTGTTGAATTTCAATACGGCTTTCGGGGGATACAACCGGAATCGTTTATTTGAAGTTGTCGGGGTTGCAGGAATAGAAGGGATTTATGCAAAGAAAAGCATGGATAAGGCGGCGATTGTTCCGGGTGCAGGAATTGGTTTACAAGGAAATCTTCGCCTGACAAAAGATATAGACTTTTACGTTGAGCCTCGTATGTCATTTTATACGAATCGCTTAGCCGGAGGGAAGACTGTGTCGAAATTGGATGCTTTAGGTTCTTTGAGTGTCGGTATAATATATAATACGGTTGAACGGGAAATCCGTAAAAACCAAGATAAATTTGCTGATAGAGTGTTTTCTGATAATATGTTTATTGCTCTTAGCGGAGGTTTAGGGAGAATAGTCTCCAGACCCAAGTTGGGACTTTCTGCTCGGCAAGCTTTAAGTGCCAGAGCGACAATATCTTTAGGAAAATGGTTTACTGCTATTTCCGGTTTGAGAGTTAATGGTACGGGGATGATAATCGGTTCGGCTTTTCCTGCAGGAAAGGCTACCCGTTACAATGCAATTATAGCAGGAGCTGATTATATGTTTAATATAACATCGGTTTTTGCCGGATATAAAGAAGATCGATTATTTAATTTGATCGCAGCTGCCGGTCCATCGGCTTTTTACCGGAATCAAAAAGTCTATCCGGCATTAGAAGCTGGTTTGCAGGCGCAATTTAATGTTACTTCTCATTGGAATCTTTTTCTTGAGCCTCATCTTCTTTGGGTTGCCGATCGGAATGCTCTTTCGGGATTATCGACATATAAAACGGTCCTTCCAACTGTGAATATCGGTGTCGGTTATACATTCCGTGGATATGACCGGGAGACCAGTTGTTCTCTGTTTGAGGGTGAAAAAGGCTTTTCTTATTTTGCTTCTGTTTCGGGTGGAATATCTACTTATGTTAATAATGAAATGTTTCGGAATATGAATGTCGGACCTATCGGCAGGATTTCTTTAGGACGTTGGTTTTCTCCTTTATCGGCATGGCGTTTGTCTTTATCGGGAGAACAAGTTGAAGATCAAAGCGGAGAGTTTACTGTACATGGAGGTTTGGATGCAGATTATATGCTGAATTTGAGTACTCTTGCTGCAGGATATAATCTGGATAGATTGTTTTCGTTAAGCGGTATTTTAGGTGCTAAGTTAGGATTGGGAGTAGCTTCCTCTTATAAAAAGATCCGTTTTATTCCGGGAATTTCTGCCGGATTGCAGGGTGCATTTCGTGTAACTCCAGCTTTAGATATATTTTTAGAGCCTCAAATTTCGGCATATTTCAATCGATTTGATGGAATCAGGAATCAGGTGGTTGCCGGAGATTTGCTTTTGGGATTGACCTACAAGTTTAAAAATAGGTCGGAGCGATACTTAAATACGGAAAAGGTTGATAATTCAACGTTCGTTTCGGCTGGCGTTGGTACAGGTGTTTGGGGAAATACCGTTGTTTCCCGTACAGGAAAAGTAAAAGATAAGCTTTCTTTTAATGCAGATGTGTCGTTGGGTTATTGGTTTAATTCTATTTCCGGAGTTCGTTTGTCTTTCGGAACAAATACTTTCCGTCCTGCGGTATGGTATGATGCAGATAAGATGACAATTTTATCTTTACGTAGTGATTATTTAGTAAATCTGACTTCTTGTTTTTCGGGATATGATCCGGATCGATTATTTGATATGATAGGAATTGTGGGAGTCGGAGCTGCTTTCCCGACTAACGTTACAGATGCAAAAACGACATATACGGCGATCGTCGGTATGCAAGCTAAATTCAATATAAATCGTAGATTGAGTATATTTGTTGAACCGAGAGGTTCGTTTTTCGGAGATAAAGTCGATGGAAAAAAATGTTCTGCAAAGTTTGATGCGGCGGCTAATCTCTTGGTCGGTACGACATATTCTTTTTAGAACCGATTAGTAACCAGTCTAAATTTTCCAATAAGAAAATTTAGGCTGGCTAAAAACTCAGTATTTTATTTACTTTTCAAATGCTTTAAATATTCTGATGGGGATATTCCGAATTCTTCTTTGAAACATTGTCTGAAATAGACGGGACTATTCATTCCTACTCTAAAAGCTATTTCAGAAATCGTGTATCTGCCTTCCAACATTAGTTTTTCTGCATTTTGCATTTTTATCTTTCGTACATATTCATTTGTCGAGATTCCGGTTAAGGCTTTTATTTTCCGGTAAAGAGTAGATTTGCTCATGCATAGTTTATCTGCAAGGTAGGTAACATCTATTTTTTCTGATTTAAGATTGTCTTCGATGATTTGTGTGATCTTTTGTATAAATTCATTATCAAGTTGGTTTAGAGATTCGTGAAGTATTATACTTTTATCGGAATTGATGTTTAGGTTGTTACTGAACTGATTAGCCAGTTTTTTACGGGATTCTAATAAATTATGAATACGGCTTCTCAATAAACTCGCACTGAAAGGTTTTGTCAAATACGAGTCTGCACCGGCCAGATAACCTTCTTCTTTATTCTGTAAAGAGTCCTTTGCTGTGAGCATTATAACCGGAATATGGCTTGTGCGTACATCCCCTTTTATGATTTTACAAAAAGTGATTCCATCCATACCGGCCATCATAATATCTGTTACTATAATGTCGGGAATTTGAGAGATTGCCATACGATAACCAGCCTCACCTTCTTCTGCAGTTATGACTTCGAATGAATCGGAGAATGATTCAGATATATATTCGCATATATCGGGATTGTCTTCTACTACTAATAAAATGGGTTTTTCTCCGGAAATATTATTGTTAAGCATACTATCTTCGGCAGATTCTGTATCGTGGTTACTGTTTTGTTCTTTTTCTTCAGAGTCTGTATGAAGGGCATTCGGATATATATTGTTTATGATAAGAGAAAATCTGAAACTACTACCTTTCCCGAGAATACTTTCTGCATGTATTTCTCCTTGATGTAACTTAACAAGATTTTTTACTAAAGCCAACCCTATACCGGTACC
>ERZ835080.1921-NODE-1921-length-12778-cov-2.694176_pt1 | contig 12778 bp, 10 predicted proteins | sample MGYA00519688_ERZ835080 | MGnify/ENA primary metagenome ERZ835080 (study PRJEB31850, sample SAMEA3708770) | human gut metagenome | biome: human gut; feature: human-associated habitat; material: faeces | place: China | collected 2014 ... | reverse complement strand
GAGGGAAGCGATTGTGCGCCTCGGAGCCTGCATGGTACCGGGATTGTCGTCATTGCCGGTTGAGCTTGAGATGTAGATGGTTCTTGCAGGCTCCTTGCGGGGGCCTATGGCGAGGGTTGGAGAGAGTGCACAAAAAAAGAAGACGAAGAAGAGAGCAATTCCTATGTGCCTGCTCATAATTAATTAGTCTTACGTAACCTGAAAAAATTCCGCCAGAACCGATAAATCGAATCTGGCGGGATGATAATTTTAAGCTTTTGGCCTTCTGGCGGGACACTGATATCTTTTTCAGTGTCCTCGGCCAATACTTCGTGGCTTTTCTATGTGGTTGTCAGAGGTGGTTTTTTACATCATGCCGCCCATTCCACCCATGCCGGGGTTGGGCATTGCGGGTGCGGGGTTCTCCTCCTTCTTGTCGGCGATGACGCATTCGGTGGTTAGGAACATGCCGGCGATGCTGGCGGCGTTCTCCAGGGCTACGCGGGTGACCTTGGCGGGGTCGATGACGCCGGTGGCCATGAAGTGCTCGAATTCGCCGGTGCGGGCGTTGTAGCCGTAGTCGCCCTTGCCCTCGCGGACCTTTTGGAGGATTACGGCGCCTTCCACGCCTGCGTTCTCCACAATCTGGCGCATGGGCTCCTCGATGGCGCGACGGATGATTGCGATGCCGGTCTCTTCGTCGTCGTTGTCGCCCTTGAGTTCTTCGAGAGCGGGGAGGCAGCGGATGTATGCTACGCCGCCGCCGGGCACGATGCCTTCGGCGATGGCGGCGCGGGTGGCGCTGAGGGCGTCGTCGACGCGGTCTTTCTTCTCTTTCATCTCGACCTCGCTGGGTGCGCCGATGTAGAGCACTGCCACGCCGCCTGCGAGCTTGGCGAGGCGCTCGTGCAGCTTCTCCTTGTCGTAGTTGGAGGTGGTGTTCTCTATCTGGCCCTTGATCTGGGCCACGCGGGCTGCGATGTCCTCCTTGGATCCGGCGCCGTTGACGATGGTGGTGTTGTCCTTGGTGATGGTGACGGACTTAGCGGTACCCAGCATCTCAGCGGTGATGTCGGCAACCTTGATGCCCAGCTCGTCCAGAGCGGCCTGACCGCCGGTGAGGATAGCGATGTCCTCGAGCATGCGCTTGCGGCGATCGCCGTAGCCGGGGGCCTTGACGGCGCAGACGTTCAGAGCGCCGCGGATCTTGTTGAGGACCAGGGTGGGCAGAGCCTCGCCGTCGATGTCCTCAGCGATGATGAGCAGGCCCTTGCCAGCGCGGGAGACAGCCTCGAGCACGGGCATGATGTCCTGAACGTTAGAGATCTTCTGGTCGGTGATGAGGATGTAGGGATCCTTCATCACGGCCTCCATGCGGTCGTTATCGGTAACAAAGTACGCGGAGACATAGCCCTTGTCGAACTGCATGCCCTCGACGGTGTCGATGGTGATATCGAAGGTCTGGGAATCCTCGACGGTGATGACGCCGTCCTTGCCCACAACGTCCATAGCGTCGGCGATCTTGGCGCCAACCTCGGGGTCGCCAGCGGAGATGGTACCAACGGAAGCAATCTGCTCCTTGGTCTCGACCGGCTTGGCCAGGCTCTTCATCTCAGCGACGGCGGCGTTGACGGCCTTGTCGATACCACGGCGGATGGCCAGCGGGTTAGCGCCGGCGGCGACGTTCTTAAGACCGTCGTTCACGATGGCCTGGGCAAGCAGGGTCGCGGTGGTGGTGCCGTCACCCACGGTGTCGTTGGTCTTGGTGGCGACCTCCTTCACCAGCTGGGCGCCCATGTTCTCGATGTTGTCCTCGAGCTCGATCTCCTTAGCGACGGAAACGCCGTCGTTGGTGATGGTGGGAGCACCAAAGGAGCGCTGCAGGGCAACGTAGCGGCCCTTGGGGCCCATGGTAACGGTAACGGCGTCGGCCAGGGTGTTGACGCCCTTAGCGAGCTTGGCGCGAGCGTCGGTATCGAACGTAATGTTCTTTGCCATCTTAGATTCCTCCAATAAGGAAAACGTTCATCAAAAATGAATGCGGGAATGCATACGGGGTGCGCAGACCTTAGGTCCGCGTTTTTGGACGAGAAGTAGTTGAGAAGCTACTCGACCACGGCGTAGATGTCGTCGGCGCGCATGAGCAGGTAGGTCTCACCGTCGACCTTGACCTCGTTACCACCGAACTTGCCGTAGATCACCACGTCGCCAACCTTGACGTCCATGGGCAGGCGCTCGCCGTTCTCGCCAACCTTGCCGGCGCCCACAGCGATGATCTCGCCGCGCTGCGGCTTCTCCTGGGCGTTGCTAGCGATGTACAGACCGGAAGCGGTCTTCTGCTCTGCTGCGTCGGGCTTGACAAGAACGCGGTCACCAAGAGGCTTAAGCATGAGGTGTTCCTCCTAACTCGTCGCACGGTTTTAAGTACCATGCGAACCCTTACGATTTTTCGTACGCCCTGAATAGTACCCAGCAATTCGAAGTTATACAACGCCATAGCAAAAAATCTTATTAATTGGCACTTAGATTTCTTGAGCGCCCACGGGCACACAAGTCCCCTGCACCAGTAATGGACGCAAAATGTTGAGCCAACTGGGCATCCCCATCGAAATCGAGTCGGATATCAAATGGACCCCATTTTTCCAAACTCGAAGCATATTGAATTGATATCAAGAGTAAGGGCAGTATCCTGCACCGCGCTATTCCGCTTTGGCGGTAGGGATGGACTTGGCTATATCGCCGGGAGATGCCTTTTCCAATCCCGAAAAGAACTCAATTACCGGAACGTCCAAGCCGTCGGCAAGCTTGCAGAGCCACTCAACTGAGGGATTGTATTTTCCGCTTTCGAATTTATTCAAGGCAGATCTGTCAACGCCCGCTCGATCCGCCACGAACACCTGGGACTTGCCCTTCTGCTCGCGAATCCTAGCGGCATTGATACCAATGACCCTGTAGATGGATATGTACGCATTGCCTGTCTTCATGACAGCAATCGTATTGACGAACAGATTCCATAATGAGGTTTATATTCCACAGAATAGATTTCGGGGTTAGACTTGTGTGGATTATATTCCACAGCGGTTTCGGAGTTTGCTTTTTATGACCCGGCAAGTCAAATCTCGGCAGCGCGTGCAGGACCACGGAGAGGTCTTCACAAACGAGCGTGAAGTCAACGCGATGCTCGACATGGTCAAGCAGGAGACCGAGCGCATCGAGTCGCGCTTCCTGGAGCCAGCATGCGGCAACGGCAATTTCCTTGCCGAGGTGCTGCGACGCAAGCTCGCCGTGGTTACCCAGCAATACAAAAAGAATCCCGATGACTACATGCGCTACGCCTTCGTGGCGGTAAGCAGCCTATACGGCGTCGACATTCTTGAAGACAACGCACAGGAATGCCGTGACCGCCTGTTCGAGATTGTCGAATCGGAAGCAAGACGAGCGATCAAAAACCCAGACGAAGCGTTCCTCGACGCAGTCCGCTACCTGCTGAACAAAAACGTTCTGTGCGGAGACGCCCTCACGCTCAAAGACTCCAACGGAAATCCCATCACTTTTGCCGAATGGTCGCTTGTAACGGGCGACAAGGTGAAGCGACGCGACTTCTTGCTAAGCGAACTGCTGGACGGCAACACCAATATGGGCGAGACCCTATCCCTCTTTTCCTTTGACGAGGCAAATGAGGGCAGCATCCGAACGCATACGGACTGGGAGTACGACTCCGAAATCGACGCCTATATCCCCTCCGCGATAAAGGAATACCCCCTCACAAATTACTGGGAGGTGCAGCGCTATGAGTAGCCTGCTCGAAAGGGCATACAACCCGGACGTTTTGACCTGTCTGGCAAACCTGAGCAATGATGAGGTCTTCACGCCTCCCGAGCTAGCAAACGATGTCTTGGATATGCTGCCGCCCGAGATCTGGAATGATTCCACCATCAAAATCCTTGATCCATGCTGTAAGTCAGGTGTGTTTCTGCGCGAAGCGGCAAAGCGATTCATCAAGGGCTTGGAGCACGAATATCCCAATCTGCAAGAGCGCGTCGACCACATCATGCACGAACAACTATTTGGCATCGCGATCACCGAGCTCACAAGCCTGCTATCGAGGCGGAGCCTGTACTGCAGCAAATTCCCCAACGGGCGGTTCAGCGTCGTCGAATTCGACAGCTCGGATGGAAACGTTTGTCATCGCACTATTCAGCACACATGGGAAAACGGACGCTGTAAATACTGTGGCGCTTCGAATGCTGAATACGACCGCGACGCAGAGCTCGAAAGCCATGCCTACGAATTTATTCACACCAATAATCCCGAGAGGATTTTGAATATGAAGTTCGATGTGATCGTCGGTAACCCGCCATACCAGTTGAGTGATGGTGGTAATAAGGCGAGCGCTGTACCCATTTACCAGAAATTCGTGAATCAAGCGATTAAATTGCAGCCTCGATTCCTTTCGATGATTATTCCCTCGCGTTGGTATTGCGGGGGAAGAGGTCTGACTACTTTCCGCAAAGAAATGCTCAATGACGGACATATTAGCGAGCTCCATGATTTCCAAAAGAGCTCCGATTGTTTCCCAGGCATCCGAAACGGTGGGGGCATTTGCTACTTCCTATGGCAGCGTGATGTCAAAACCGTTAATTGCCAAATCATTGAACATAATGGTCAAGGACCAACCTCTATCACAAGTAGGCCCCTAAACGAATTTGGTGACGTCTTCATCCGCAGCTCAATCGTATGCAATGTCATTAGAAAAGTTCAAAACGTTACAAACGAGTATCTTGCGGAATCCGTATACAGCCAAAAGCCTTTTGGCCTTCGTACGAATTTCGAAGACTTTGATGCCGCTGGAGAAATCAAACTTTACTCAAAAAGAGCGCCGAAAGGCTATGCCCATATTCGAATCGATCAGGTCTTGCTGAATAAAAGCCTGATACCCCTGTGGAAGGTTGTGACCTCGCGTTCGACTTCTGTACCGGAAGAAGACAACGGGCAGGTCCTCAGGCTTTCGCAAACGTTCATTGTCGAGCCCAATGCCGTAGTTACGGAATCTTACGTTCTAATCGGCGCCTTTAACTCGAAAGAAGAAGCCGAGCACCTTCTGCTGTACCTCAAAACTAAATTCTTCAGATTCCTCTGCCAGCCACAAATTGTGTCACCCGATGTGTCGAAGCGAACGTTTTCCTTCGTCCCAAAGGTAGACCTTTCAACCAAATGGACCGACTCGTTACTCTATAAGAAATACCATCTGCTTGACTCGGAAATTGAATACATAGAGACCTCTATTAAGGAGGCGAACTAAATGAACGGCCTTGCCTTCTTCCCGGCACGCCCAGAAGTCCGCCCCTTCATATACGCGTATCGCGACAAGAACCCGGATCATTCGGACTTTCTCAAAGTTGGCTATACGGAGATCGACGTCGAGAAACGTGTGGCTCAACAGTTCCCCGTCATACAACCCGGAGAGGGCAAGCCATATGAGATCGTCTTTGCCGAGAGTGCCATGCGCTCGGACGGCTCATCGTTCATGGACCACGCAGTGCACAAGAAACTCGCCGCCAACGGCTTTGAGAACGTCGGTGGCGAGTGGTTCCGCTGCACAGCAGACGATGTGCGCAACGCCTGGCTCGCGGTTCGCGATCGCACTAGCTACGAACGCGAACGCACCGAAGACTTCTCCATGCGTCCCGAGCAGCTCGATGCCGTCAACAAGACCGAAGCGTACTTCCGCACTTGCGAACAACCCGGTAACCGCAACGCGCCCAAGTTCCTCTGGAACGCCAAGATGCGCTTTGGCAAAACCTTCGCCACCTACCAGCTCGCCCGCCGCATGAACATGAAGCGCGTACTCGTGCTTACCTTCAAACCCGCCGTCGAGGATGCATGGCGCGAGGACCTCGAAAGCCATATCGACTTCGAGGGCTGGCAGTTCGTCTCGCGCGACGCCCTAACTTATGAGGAGTGCGATCCCGCGCGCCCCATCGTCTGCTTCGGTTCGTTCCAGGACTTCTTGGGTGTGGACCGAGATTCCGGATCCATCAAAGCACGCAATGAATGGGTCCATCTGGAACACTGGGACCTTGTCGCCTTTGACGAATATCACTTTGGAGCATGGCGCGATAGCGCGCAGAAGCTCTTCGCCGCATCTGCAGATGAGGACGGCGTAGTCGAGTCCACAGAGAAGGAAGTCGACGCGGCATCAAAGGGCAACAACATCGACGAGACATGGCTACCCATCCAATCGGACCGCTACCTCTATCTTTCCGGCACACCTTTTCGTGCGCTCACTTCTGGCGAGTTCATCGAGGATCAGATCTTCAACTGGACCTACTCGGACGAGCAACAAGCCAAGCACGACTGGGTAAGCGCCCATCCCTTTACGCAGAATCCATACGAAGCACTCCCCCGCATGGTGCTTATGACTTACAAGGTGCCCGACTCAATCACCCGTGTGGCCCGCGCCGGCGAATTTGACGAATTCGACCTTAACGTATTCTTTTCTGCTACCGGCGAGGGAAAGGACGCCCAATTCAAATACAAGGACTACGTGCAGAAATGGCTTGACCTCATCCGCGGCGCATTTGCAGAAACCACCACCGACGAGCTCAAAATGGGCGCCCAAAAGCCGGTGCTGCCCTTTAGCCACGCGGCCCTGCTTGCCAACCTCAACCACACGCTGTGGTTTTTGCCCAACGTTGCCTCATGCGACGCCATGGCGAACCTGCTCGCCGAGCGACAAAACACCTTCTACCACAACTATCAGGTGCTTGTCGCCGCCGGAACAAAAGCTGGCGTAGGCCTTGATGCCGTGGAGCCCGTGCGTCGTGCCATGGGAAACCCACTGGAATCGAAAACCATCACGCTCTCATGCGGCAAACTCACCACCGGCGTCACCATCCGCCCATGGACCGGCGTGTTCATGCTGCGCAACCTCAAGAGTCCCGAAACGTATTTCCAAACCGCCTTCCGCGTGCAAAGTCCCTGGACCGCCAAGGACGAGGACGGACACGCGCACATCATCAAACATGAATGCTACGTGTTCGACTTCGCCCTCGACCGCGCTCTCGCCATGGTGTCCGACTACAGCTGTCAGCTCTCCGTTGACGAGCCAAGCCCCGAGAAGAAGGTCGCGGACTTCATCAAGTTCCTACCCGTACTCGCCTACGATGGCAGCGCCATGCGCGAGGTGGATGCAGCAGACATTCTCGACATCGCTATGGCGGGAACCTCGGCCACCCTGTTGGCACGCCGCTGGGAAAGCGCCCTTCTGGTCAACGTCGACAATGACACGCTGCGTCGCCTGCTCGAGAACGCCGAAGCCATGGAGGCACTGGCCAACATCGAGGGCTTCCGCAGCCTAAACGATGACATCGAAACGATCATCAACAAGTCCGAGCACGTCAAGAAAGTCAAAAAAGAGGGAGGCGAACTCAGCGCTAAAGAGAAAAAGGAGCTCACGAAAGAAGAAAAGGAATTCAAGAGCAAGCGCAAGCAGATTCAGGAGAAGTTGATCAAGTTCGCCACGCGTATTCCCGTGTTCATGTACCTTACCGACTATCGCGAGCAAAGCCTTAAAGAAGTCATCACGCAGCTGGAACCCGGACTATTCAAAAAGGTCACCGGCCTTTCCGTAAAGGACTTCGAGCTCCTCGTTTCCCTTGGCGTGTTCCGCGACTCTGTGATGAATGATGCGGTATACAAGTTCCGTCGCTACGAGGATGCAAGCCTCTCCTATACAGGCATCGAGAAGCACAGCTACGACGCGCGCGTGGGACTGTTCGACACCTCCCTGACCAGAGAGGACTTCGCGGAGATGGCCCGTCAGGACACCCTGCTTGATGAAACCGGCCGAATGATACGGACAACCGGCGCCGTCAAAACCTCACTCCCCCTACAGACCCTGGTACGGTCGAATTCTCCTCGCAGCCCAGAACAGCTGCTGAAGCTAAAAGGACTAAAGCCCCGAGCGATGATGCATCTTTCAGCCCTACCGCCGTCGTGCCTTCAAAACGCGACTGGGTTGTAGAGTTCCTGGAAGAGCAAGAGCTCAAATATACAGACCTGCGCGGCGCGAACGGCGGTGAGCTTTGGGTCATCGGCGGCGGAGAGCTCGATAGCACAATGGACAAGCTCTCCAGGCGCGGGGCGAAGTTTGAATTTACCTTCCGTGGCAACAGGGCAACAATGGGTCGCGCGGGATGGTGGCTCACTGGATACCCCGCGGAGCGAAGACTCGATCTACACGTTCCAACTGCCATAACGGAAGCAAACCTCAACTCGCTGGAACCCGGAGATACGGTCTTTCATAAGGCGTTTGGCCACGGCGAAGTCATTAGCATCGATCGTGAACACGGTTCTATCGAGGTGACTCTTGGAGTTGACAAACGCGGCAACCCCAAAGCCCGTACGTTCCCGTTCCCCAATGCGTTTGAGCAGGGCTTTTTATCCCTATAAATTAAGATAGTTCAGAGGTCTCGCAAGTTCCCGTTGATAAGGCAACACCGTTCCACTCGGTGATACGCCCATACGGCGCGTCACCGAGTAGAAATAAAAGGCCACGCTGATGTTGGGCAGCCCAAAGACAGCACGTCAAACTGTAAACCTCCAGCCGAGGTTCAGTTGCTAGCTGGAGTAGGCGCCCTCACCCTGCTGGCACTTCTCCAAAAGCGCCGCCTCGCGCAAGTCAGCGTAGGGCTGGTTGATAAACTCCACGCAACGAGGAGAAGACTTCTCAACACCCAGCTGCTCAAGCGCTTCCCCATACAGGACGGCGCCCCGCTTAACTGCGGCGAGCCTCTGAGCAACATGGCCATCATGCTTGGAGCGCATGCCCTCAGCCCTATGGTTCCCATCCTGGGCGCCCATTTGAGCAGCCTTGTTCTTGGAGCGCTCCGTCAAATCCATCAACCCGCTCACCCCGCACAATAATATCGTATATTGCCTGTAGCATTACAGTATATCGTGCGGGAGGCATTGCATGGGCGGTAAATGAAGGATCGGATATGTATGTACTCTCGCCCATGCGCTCTCGACCGCGCCACCGCGCAAGCTATCGCTCGAACACCTGGCGTCCACCCACGTAGGTGGCGAGCACCTGCACGGACTGGATCTCTTGCGGGTCGCATGCGGTGATGTCGCGATCGAGGACGACGAAGTCTGCCAGCATGCCCGGCGCGATCTGCCCCAGCTCTCGCTCGCGGCCGCACGCCGCCGCGCTGCCGGCGGTGTAGATGCGCACCGCGTCCGCGGCGCAGATGCGCTCACCGGGCAACCAGCCGCCCGCGGGCTCATGCGTAAAGGGATCTTGTCGCGTAACGGCCGTATAGAGCACATTCATGCTGGTCACAGGCGTGATGGGCGAGTCAGTGCCAAACGCCTGGTCCACGCCGCGCGCAAGGTAGGTAGCAAAGGGCCACATGATGCGGCTGCGCTCCGGGCCCAGATCGCGCTCCGGGCCGCCCGGGTCCAGCGTGATGTGGCAGGGCTGCGAGGACGCGAGAACGCCAAGGTCGCGAAGGCGGTCGATGTCGCCGGGCAGCAGGTTCTCCAGATGCTCCAGCGTGTTTCGACCCTGCGTGGGCGCGCCAAAGCGGCGGCGAGCTTCTTCAAAGATGTCCAGCGCCTCATGGATGGCGCCGTCGCCGATGGTATGGATGCGCACGGCGTGCCCACGCTCGGCAGCAGCAAGCACCATGGCGCGCATCTTCTCCGCCGACACGGTAAGGCGCCCGCGGTCGCCCGGGAAATGCGGGTTGGAATACGGGTCGGTAAGGTAGGCGGTATGCTGGCTGGACACGCCGTCGAAGAACTGCTTGAAACCCGGGGCGCGCAAAAGGGTGCTTTCGCGATAACGCTCCTGCATGGCCTCCAGGCGGGACTGGTCGTCTAGCAGCGTGGGGAACAGGTGCGCGCGCAAGGTCAGCTGATCGCGGGACTCCAGCGCCTCATATATATCCTCGCGAATAAAGTCCAGTCCCGGCAACGGCATGAGCGACATGTCGCAGATGGACGTGATGCCCTGCTGCGCCATGCGTGCCATCTGATCGGCGTAGACGCGCTCGATGCGCTCCGGAGAGATCCACTCTAGCATGCGCGGCAGCAGCTGCATGGCCGCGGCCTCGCGAACAATGCCCGTGAGCTCGCCGTTTTGATCCTTATCATAGCTGCCGCCCTGCGGGGGCACGGAATCGCGGGTGATGCCCACAAGCTCCAGCGCGCGCGAGTTGAGCCACATGGTGTGCCCGTCGCCGGAATACATGGCGCAGGGACGGTCGGGGAACGCCTCATCGAGCGAGCGCTTGGTGGGCGGCACGGGCGGGTCCCAGCGGTAATCGCGCCAGCCCTGGGTGATTACCCAGGCGTCGTCCGGCAGCGACGCCGCAAACGCCCTTGTCTTGGCCACCAGGTCCACCTCGCTTTTGCCCATGCCCATCAGCATATAGGGCGAGCTGCCCAGCGCGGTATGGAAGAAATGCAGGTGCGCGTCATGAAAACCGGGGCACACCAGCGCATCGCCCAAATCCACCACCGGCGCGTCCGGGCCCGCCTCCGCCTGCACGCGATCGAACTCGTCCACATACGCGATGCGATCGCCCGCGACCGCGAACGCCAACGGGTGCGCGGACGCCGCGCCGGGAGCAGAGGTGAACACGCGCTGCGAGCGCACGATGTAATCAGCCTTGAGAGCCATGCCAAGCCGCCTTATCAAAAGTAGTTCCAACTACGCCACATGGTAGCGCCACGCGCGTGCGCGAAGCACAGCATTTATGTGAGCGCGCGGGCGCTGCGCGGCGATTGGGCACGGGGCTCTGTGCTAGAGTTAGGGCAGCGTAATGCATGCGAAAGCTCAGGGGAAGGACATCAGCATGGCAAAGACCAAAGCGCAGCAGATCATGGATCACGAACACGTCCATACAGAGCAGGAAGTCACCCAGGCGATCCGGGACATCGCCGATGAATTCGAGCCCTATATCATCCGCCAGCGCCGCCACTTCCATAAGTATCCGGAGGCGAGCCTGCACGAGGTGCGCACCACCTCGGACATCTGCGGGCAACTTGACGCCATGAACATCCCCTACGAGCGCCCGCTGGAAACCGGCGTGGTCGCCACCCTGCGCGGCACCGCCCCGGACGCCTATCGCGCAGACGGCACCCCGCGCCGCCGCCTGCTGCTGCGCGCGGACATCGATGCCCTGCCCGTAACCGAGCGCACCGACGTCGAGTACGCGAGCGCCAACGAGGGCTACATGCACGCCTGCGGACACGACTGCCACATCGCCATGATGCTGGGCACCCTGCAGATCCTGCGCCATATGACCGATGACATCCATGGCGAGATCCGCATTGTCTTCCAGCCTTCCGAGGAGAACGGCAAGGGCGCCAAGATGATGTGCAACCAGGGCGTCACCGAGGGCGTGGACGGGGCATTCGCCATGCACATTTGGAGCGAGGTGGACGCCGGCAAGATCTCCGTGGAGCCCGGTCCGCGAATGGCCAACACCGACTGGTTCCGCATCGACATCCATGGCACCTCCTGCCACGGAGCCATGCCCCAGCGCGGCGCCGACGCCGTTATGGCCGCAGCCGAGATTGTCAACGCGCTGCAGACCATCGTCTCGCGCGAGATCAGCCCCTACGAGCCCGCCGTGGTGACCGTGGGCGAGATCCACGGCGGCACCGCACGCAACGTCATCGCTGGATCCGCCTACCTCACCGGCACCGTGCGCACCTATAGCGACACCGCGCACGAGATGATGCCCGAGCTTATCAAGCGCATTGTCACCCACACCGCCATGGCGCTTGGCGCCGACGCCGAGCTCACCGACTACACCGTCGCCAACGTCAAGGTTGAGAACGAAGCCGCTTCCAGCGAACGCGCCCGCGCCGCGCTGGTCAAGGTACTGGGCGAGGAAGCCGTAGGGCACTACCGCGGCACCCTGTCCGGCGAGGACTTCTCCGCCTATCTGCAGCACGTGCCCGGCATGCTCGCCTTTGTAGGTTGCCGCAACCCGCAGATTGGCGCCACGTTCGCCCAGCACTCCTGCTTCTACAAGGTGGATGAGAGCGTGCTCGCCAAGGGCAGCATGCTCGCCGCCCAGTACGCCGTCGATTTTCTTGCTGAAGACTAGGGAAAGGTGAAGGCACGCATGGACACCCTCATTGTCTACGCCCACCCCTATGAGGAAAGCTTCTGCCACGCCGTGCTCGAGGCGCACGCTCGGCGCCTTGAGCGCGAAGGTCTTTCGTATGAAATCGCCGATCTGTACGCCGACGGCTTCAACCCCGCGCTGAGCCGCGAGGAACTGGCCGTCTACAACCAGGGCGGCGTTTTGGATCCGCTGGTCAAACGCTACCAGCAGCAGGTGCTTTCTGCACGCCGCCTCATTTTGATCTGCCCTATTTGGTGGAACGACATACCCGCCATGCTGCGCGGCTGGTTCGATAAGGTCATGCTTATTGGCAGCACTTGGACCACCAACGAGAACGGCAATCTGATAGGAAAGCTGGACAATATCGAGCGCGTCGACGTCTACACCACCTCAGCCAGCCCCACATCGCACACCCGTGACGAACTGGGCAACGCTATCGAGGGTGCACTGATCGATGGCACACTGTGGCAGCTGGGTATCGCCGGGCGCATCCAACAAGGCAAGCCCGGACTGATTGAAGCGGGATGCGCCGCCTGGCACAACCTGGGATCGGTCGACTCCATATCCGACGATGAACGAGCCGCCTGGTTGTGCGAAATCGAGTTTCCACAAGAATAGTCGGGCTGACAACAGGCCCCATGAGAGAGCCC
>ERZ835080.1920-NODE-1920-length-12783-cov-4.618322_pt1 | contig 12783 bp, 8 predicted proteins | sample MGYA00519688_ERZ835080 | MGnify/ENA primary metagenome ERZ835080 (study PRJEB31850, sample SAMEA3708770) | human gut metagenome | biome: human gut; feature: human-associated habitat; material: faeces | place: China | collected 2014 ... | reverse complement strand
TTAAGCCTGTAGCTAGCGTTCATCCTGAGCCAGGATCAAACTCTTCATTGTAAAAGTATTGTTAGTCAGCATAAAGCTGATTTTTGCTCTGTTCAGGATGCCGTACAATTTATTGACTTCATTAATACCTTACGTCTCATGCATATTACTATATATATAAGACAAGTATTGACGGTTCTATTTTTTTCTTGTACTACTTGTATTGTTTATCAATATTTCAAAGAACTTGCTGCTTTCGTTTTAAAAGCGGGTGCAAAGGTAAGAGGTTTTATTTTAACTACCAAATATTTTCGGAAGTTTTTTTCGCTTTTCTTTTTCTATCGTTTCTCAGACTCTCTTAGCGAAAGGGAAAGAAGGTAAAGAAGAAAAACAAAACGACTTTTCTTTGCGAATCGGACTGCAAAGATAAGAACTTTTAGCTTTATCTTCCAAACTTTATCGGAAGTTTTTTTGTTCTTATGGTCAAGCAGTACTGCGCTTTTACACTAAGTCAATTTAACAAGGCTTTCTTCTCTTGGAAAGCGGGTGCAAAAGTACTCCCTTTTCAAATATGCTCCAAACTTAAATCACTCTTTTTTTGAATTATTTTTGAGGATAGAAGCTAAAGTGTTGAGTTATAAGGATGTTGTAGAACATGTTTTTCTCGGATATAGGAGGAACAGAGGAAAGGCATGCACATTATTATATTCACACGCGCGTTAGGAGGGCGAGGCCACGGGCGTATGCACAAGGGAAAGGAAGAGGAAATACAGGAAAGGTGAAGAAGATGCGCAAAGGAAACCAGAACGGGAATCCAAAGAAAAAGGAAAAAAGGACGGAGGAAAAGGGGATTGAAAGACTGAAAAGGAAGAAGGCAGGAAGAAGGGGAAATCGTAGCAAGGGAGGAAAATACGAAAAAAAGGTAGAGACAGGAGTCTTTTAAAGTTCTACACTGTTGGAAAAAGAAAAAACTATGCCATCCGCAACAATTGGATTAACATTCTTAGGGGGACTTTTTAGTCAACCCTTACTTACGTGTCAGCCAGGCTCTCTATGAAAATAAAAAACTATAATTTGCTGTCATCTGTCACGGTGTCGGGTGTAATTGATTGAATATGAATAATTAATGAGGTGGTGGCAGTAGGTGATGGCAGTGTGACGGCAAATTTTGCTGTCACACTGCCTTGTTGTCAATGGTTACTTATGGGCTGTTGGTTGGTCTATATAGAACTTTTTAGTTTCTCCCGCTTGAAACTTTTGTTTCTCCTGCTTGGAACTAAAGTTTCATCGGCTTGAAACTTTAGTTTCAAAGCCGTGAAACCAAAGTTCCGGACGCTTGAAAACAGTGGTTCCAGCCGATGGAATGAATGAAACAAGGCAGGAAACTGATCCCTTACTTATATGATTCAATTAACTTGACCGCACCAACTGTTCGATTAACCTGCTCTTCCAAGAAACAATAAATCATTTATCACTCAAAAACAGCGGAGTTATCAACTATTAAAGGATGATTTATCAATTATTAATGTCTGAAATATCAATCGTTAAGAATTGACACCTCAGACATTAATACACTGTAAATCAAATGACAACATCAAACAAATGACAGATAATGATACATGGAAGAGTGAGAGCAAACACTTGCTCTCATAACTGCTACCACACTTGCTGCCATACCTGAAACTAAGATGAATAAAGGCATACAGACAATCTGTTAGGGCATGAGAGCAAAAGTCGCGTTGAATTACTGTGGAGAAATAAATATAGACGGCTATCATATTAAGCAAAAAACGGTCAAAAAGAGCAGGAAATAAATGATAGTACATAAGATACCTATTCCGATCCCCATGATTTTTGTTTTAACTGTAATATCAACAGAATCTATTTGCTTGATTTTGAATAATTTTCTTTCTACCACAAAGAATACTGTAGAGTACAAAAGTGGAAGAATATAAAAGACTACTGGATTTAACTCTATAAAAATGGCATAAAACGAAAACATAGCTCTAAAAAAGACCATAAACACCAATGCCTGCGTTAAAATCCAATATAACTTTTTATTTTTCCAATAACTGATTCCTGTCAGTATAACAATTATCCAGAAAAATGCCGGACAAAATACATTCTCTTTGTACTTACAAAAATCAGCAAGTCCCCCATACATTGCATCAGCTTCGGCCATAGAATACAAAGTACGATAGTCATGAATCTCCAAACAGAGAAAAATGATTCCTGCAATAATCTCTATAAAAGGAATCAATTTTAGTATATTCTTTTTAACTGGAGACCGCTCTTTCATGTATCAAATTATTTTTCAAACAAATATAGTTTTTATTAATTAAAAAAACAAATACATAATTATCAGATACAGGCAAATAAAGATTGGGCATTCCCGAGCAAAATCCACCTTCAGTTGTTATTCAAAGACAAGGATATTTTATACTATAAAAAGTCAATGTCATGGAAAAAAACATTTTTAAGTTAGATAATGAACAGCTCAAAGCGATTGTATGCTCATTTCGGGATAAAACAGAAGAAGGGTTAAAAACGGAAAATGCAGAGATACAATGCATTCCTACTTTCATTGCTCCAAAAACAACCCATATTAAAGGAAAGTCACTGGTACTTGACCTGGGAGGAACCAATTATCGGGTGGCAATCGTAGATTTCGACAAAGCAACACCAACCGTTCACCCGAACAATGGCTGGAAAAAAGACATGTCAATTATGAAGTCCGTCGGATATACCCGCGAAGAGTTATTCAAAGAACTCGCCGATATGATTATAGGAATCAAACGTGAGGAAGAAATGCCTATCGGTTATTGTTTTTCTTATCCGGCCGAGTCCGTACCGGGTGGAGACGCCAAACTGTTACGCTGGACAAAAGGAGTAGATATTAAAGAAATGGTTGGAGAATTTATCGGAAAACCTTTACTCGACTATCTGAATGAAAGAAACAAAATTAAGTTTACAGGCATCAAGGTAGTAAACGATACTATAGCCAGTTTATTCGCCGGTCTCACAGATAATAGTTATGATGCATATATCGGCCTCATCGTAGGGACAGGAACCAATATGGCAACTTTTATCCCTGCCGATAAAATTGAAAAACTGGATCAGTCATGCAATGCACATGGATTGATTCCTGTCAATCTGGAATCAGGCAATTTCCATCCGCCCTTTCTGACTGCGGTAGATGATACCGTTGACGCTATTTCCGGTAATCCGGGAAAGCAACGTTTTGAGAAAGCGGTATCCGGTATGTATCTGGGAGACATACTGAAAACAGCCTTTCCGCTGGAAGAGTTCGAAGAGAAATTCGACGCACAGAAACTGACTTCCATTATGAATTACCCGGACATCTACAAGGATGTATATGTACAGGTAGCACAATGGATTTATGGCAGATCCGCACAATTGGTTGCCGCCTCACTGACCGGGCTTATCATGTTACTGAAATCCTATAATAAGGATATACGAAAGGTTTGCCTGGTAGCCGAAGGCAGTCTTTTCTGGAGTGAAAACAGGAAGGATAAAAACTATAACATTCTCGTTATGGAAAAACTGAGAGAACTCCTTCAATTATTCGGTCTGGAAGATATTGAAGTGGATATAAAAAGTATGAATAACGCAAACCTGATAGGGACAGGCATTGCGGCATTATCATAATATACTCCCGTCACTGCCGGCATCCTCACAATTCTATGAGGCATTTTAATGTAGCGGATTCATCAATAAACTTTTCTTAAAGTTTATGATGAATCACGACTACATTTGAAAAATCATAGACAAACACAAAGACTGGTAAAACCAAGTCATAAAACCGATGTTGCTACAACCGTGTTTACCTCATTTAAAGAAATGTCCGCCCGATATTATTTATTATAAGGAATCACACTTAAACTATAATTACCATCAGGCAACAAATCCGAATCAAATTCTATTTCAATATCTTTAGACTCTCCTTTCAACAATGTGAAATAATTATCGTTCATCAAAGCAGGTAATATACGCTCACCATCAGAAGAGCGAATAGCCTGTACGTGAACAGCAAAAGCGACTGATGATCCCACATTTTCGATCTTTGCTTTAATCACTTTCTTACCATTACTATCCACTAAGCTTGATGTTGTGCGCAATTTGGCTTTCGGCAAATTATTCAATGCTTTATAATCTCCCGGTTTATTGGAACGCCAATAAAAGTTATCAGAAAGCAGTTGCCCGTTTTCATCGTTCAGTTCCAACTTGATGAAATGCACAGGAGTCAAATCCGTTGGCTTCTTTTTTCTACCATATAATTCAAATTCATAAAGTGAATATCCCCACATAGTAGCCTGTTTCAACCCTTGCATTTTCACATAACGAGTACAAACAGGTTTTATCTTAATCTCTTCGACACCGCCTTTAGAGTCCTCATTGATATAAATTTCTTTCCAGTTTATTGCATCATCCGAAATCAACAGTTTATAAGCTTTTGCATGAGCAGCCTCCCAGTTCAATATGACAGAGGCTATTTCAGTAGGTTCACCCAGATCAACATAAATCCATTCTTCATCACGGGGTTCACTCGCCCAACGACTGCCATCACTGGCATCAATCGCGGCACTTGGCTCTCCGGCATCTGCCGAAATGGAGGAAGCAACCGCTTTCTTACCGAAAGCAAGGTTGTCTGTTGTAAAATTCAGATGGAAACAATAGGAATCCTTATTAGCGGCGGCATCCAAAACTACAGACTGGCTATAACGCCCCATTTCTTTCCCATCCAGATTATAGACTTTACCTGTAGCCGTAAGTCCTTTCTGCTCTTTCAAAGTGGTATTGATCACTTTTACACTATTATCAGCATAACTCCACTGAATATGAACCGGTTCACACGCCTTTCTGATTCCCCAGTAAGCCCCCGTCAAGTCATAATAATAATCATAGGTTTGCCATACCAATGAAGGATAAGCCGACTGCCCCATCCAAGTCAATATGCCGGAAGCATCTTCCCAAATATGATGTTGAAAGCCTTCGTACATCGCTTTATTCACCTCAACATTCACTAATTGAGCTTTCCGGCAAAAATCTTCAATACCTTTCGCTTTACCATAATTGAACTCTACGGTAGAGAAATATTTGTCGGGACTGGCGTTCCCCGCCGAATTGCCAAAGAAATGCTTGTCCCACATTTCATTACGTGGCCACCAATCTTTTTCGGGCACAAATTTCTTAAAGCTATCGAAAGTAGTAAAGACAGCTGTACCTATTTCTGTACGGAATCCCCATCCTTTGGTTATATTGGCACCATATCCATAAGGGGCTTTGGTAAAATACCAGTTAGGATGAGAGTTAGTCCAAGGTCCACTCCCGGAAAGGCCGTCACTATGGGAATTGGCATGATAGGCCCGATCACCCCCATCGTATGTTCTAACGTCTTCCTCCAGCCACTTATTAAGAGGCGGTAACGGATACCCCTCATTATCACCACACCACACTGCAATACAAGCATGATTACGCAAACGCTTGATCTTTTCCACTGCATTCATATTGAAAGCAAAAACATCATCCGGAAGATTCGAATTTGAATTTAACCAGAAGTCGTCCCACACCATAATGCCGTATTTATCGCAAGCTTCATAAAACTCATCATCCGTAACCGAACCGATCCAATTGCGTATCATATTAAAATGCATCTCATTGTGAAGTTTCAATTTAAGATCATATTCTTCACCCCGACAACGCAACATATATTCGCTCATTCCCCAGTTTCCTCCTTTTACATAAACAGGTTCACCATTTATTTTAAGATGAAGCACACCGTCAACCAGCTCGGAACCGTATTCACGAATACCAAATGTAATATTCTGTTTATCAGAAGCCTTACCATTCACCATATAAGTCAGTTCGCAGGTATAAAGATTCGGCTGTCCGTAACCATTAGGCCACCACAAAGCAGGATTCTGAATTATAAATTGACTGAACTTGCTATCATCCAGAAGAAAAGTCCGCTGTTTGCCTGCCTCAATTACCAAATCTTCGGTAAATTCAATGTTGCCCGGCTGAATGATACCTTTCAACACTCCTTTCTGCTCTATATCTGTATGATTCCGTAGTTCCAACTGCAAGCTTAAAACCGCTTTGTTTTTAGAAGGAACTTTCGAACGTATCCAAGGATCGACGATAGACACTTCGCCGGTTTTTGTCAAATAGACGTCGTCAGTAATACCAGTCAAAAGACCGGGAACATAAGGCATCCAATCCCAGCCGGCACATGACATATAAGTAGGACTTGCATAATTGGGAACCGGAGTGCCTACCCAATGCACAAGGACGGCAAGCACATTCTTACCGTTTTTTGACAGCAAATCGGTTATATCGAAATTCCCCCGATGCATAAATCCATCAAGCAATCCGAGACGCGTCCCATTAAAAAATATTTCTCCTTTACGGTTAACCCCTTCAAAATTTAGCCATACCCTTTCTCCGTTTTCCACCTCCGGCGAATTAAACTCTGTACGATACCAGAAGTTACGGTCATATTTTGCTTTATCGACTTTATACGCATTATCAGCAAAATTCGGATCAGGCTCCAGTCCTTCTAATACATACGAACCAAACACCGTTCCCGGCACAGTTGCTTTGACCCAATCCCTCGTGTCATATCGGGTAGTCATCATATCAGAAGGATGCTCAATTTCTGCCTGAGCTTTCACTTTCCATATCGTCAGATTTCCATCACTATTCAATGAAATTTTTACTTTTTGTGCATGAACGGTGATACCAGTAAATAATAAAACAAGTAACAGTGTAGTCTTCCAAATATTCATATCTTCTATTTCTTTTTCACATTACAGATCAGTATATGAACGATTAATCGCTCATATACCCCTAAAAAAGAAATCAGATAGTCATATTATTATATTTTGTATTCCTCTATCTTCCTGTACAAAGTGGTAAGACCGATCTTCAGCAAGCGGGCAGTTTCCGTCTTGTTGCCTTTCGTATATTCCAGGACGCGGGCAATATGCCTTCGTTCCATAGCAGCCAGTTCAAAACTACCGATATTATCATCCGAACATTCATAATGAGTATTCTGAATCTCCAACGGAAGATCGCACACATCCAGATGCCCGCCTTCGCAGACAATCAGACTCCGTTCTATCACATTCCGCAATTCACGGATATTTCCTTTCCAGGGTTGCTGTTCCAACGCATGAAGAAAAGCAGGAGTCATCTCATTGACCGTATACGAAAGTTTCTCGGAAAAGCTCTTTGCAAAGGCAGTGGCAAGAATTCTGATATCACCGGTACGTTCGCGAAGTGCCGGCAGATGTACCTGAAATACCGAAAGACGATAAAACAGGTCTTCACGGAAACGTCCCGCTTTGATTTCCTCTGTCAGATTGCGGTTGGTAGCAGCAATAATACGAACATTCACGTGCGTCGGTTTCGTATCTCCTATCTTTATATATTCGCCTGTTTCGAGAATACGCAGCAATTTGGCCTGTAGTTCAAAAGCCATTTCTCCGATTTCATCCAAAAAGATCGTACCGTTGTTGGCTTCTTCGAAGAGTCCTTTCTTGTCCTTCAAAGCTCCGGTGAAGGACCCGGCTTTATGCCCGAACATTTCACTCTCCAGCAGTTCCTTACTGAAAGACGAACAGTTCACGGCAACAAAGCTCTGTTTGCTCCGCTTACTATTATAATGTATGGCTTGTGCAAATACTTCTTTTCCGGTCCCCGTTTCTCCGGTCAACAACACCGGAACATCAGTCACCGAAACCTTCTGTGCCAGCATAACAGCTTCTTTCAGCACTTTCGATTCTCCCAGAATGGAATCAAAAGAATATAGCTGACTGACTTTCTTTTCCAGTTTCTCTAACCGGACATTCATCTTAGCCTTCTCAACGGCACGACTGATCAGAGGGATAATCTTATTATTATCGTCCCCTTTGGTTATATAATCAAATGCACCGTTCTTGATTGCCTGCACTCCGTCGGGTATATTACCGTGAGCGGTAAGAAGAATGACTTCCACATTCGGAGCTGTCTTTTTAATGTTCAACACCAGATCGACCCCGTTTCCATCGGGAAGAAAGACATCACACAAAGCCACATCCGGCTGTTGAATTTCCAACTGCCTGATAGCTGCCTTGCAATCACCTGCCTGACACACCTCATAACCCTCCAGTCCGAGCATACGAGCCAACAGGCTACGAATCTGAACCTCATCGTCAATGATAAGAATTTTACTCATAATTAATTTATAAAAAATGAAGAAAGACAAACAGGGTGCGCAAATATAAGTCTTTTTTCTATGATCCGAGAACAATTCTCCCTACTTTATTGTTATTTCCACAGGAAACTATTTACGCAACAAACTTATGAAGATCATTATTATTGGAGGCGTTGCCGGAGGAGCTACCACTGCTGCCCGGATCAGACGCACAAACGAAGCAGCTGAAATCATCCTTTTAGAAAAAGGAAAGTATATCTCTTATGCCAATTGCGGACTGCCGTATTACATCGGAGGCGTGATCAAAGAACGGGAAAAACTGTTTGTACAGACCCCCGAAGCATTTTCTACGCGCTTTCGTGTAGACGTACGAACTGAAAATGAAGTAATCTTCATCGACCGGAAGAGAAAAACAGTAACGGTAAGACAAAGTAGCGGAGACACTTACGAGGAAAGCTACGACAAATTACTGATATCGACCGGAGCCTCCCCTGTACGTCCTCCCCTGCCGGGAATCGACCTGAACGGAATCTTCACACTCAGGAATGTAGCCGACACAGACCGAATCAAAGAATATATCAACAGTCATGCTCCCCGAAAGGCTGTTGTCATCGGAGCCGGATTTATCGGGCTGGAAATGGCAGAGAACCTGCACGCACAAGGAGCTAAAGTTTCTATTGTGGAAATGGGCAATCAAGTGATGGCTCCCATCGACTTCTCCATGGCATCCCTTGTACACCAGCATTTGATGGACAAAGGAGTGAACCTGTATCTGGAGCAGGCAGTAGCCTCTTTCGAAAGAGACGGAAAAGGATTGAAAGTCATCTTCAAGAACGGACAGTCCATCTCTGCCGACATCGTTATCCTTTCCATCGGCGTACGTCCGGAAACGACACTGGCACGTGCCGCAGAACTGAAGATCGGCGAAGCCGGAGGAATCGCCGTCAACGACTACCTGCAAACGTCGGACGAATCGATTTACGCCATCGGTGACGCTATCGAATTCCGCCACCCGATCACCGGAAAGCCGTGGCTCAATTACCTTGCTGGTCCCGCCAATCGTCAGGGACGAATTGTCGCAGACAACATTCAGGGAGCACACATCCCTTATGAAGGAGCCATCGGAACTTCCATTGCAAAAGTATTCGACATGACTGTTGCTTCTACCGGATTACCCGGCAAACGATTGCGGCAGGCAGAAATCAATTATATGTCTTCGACCATCCATCCGTCCTCTCACGCAGGATATTACCCGGATGCCATGCCGATGAGTATTAAAATCACTTTCGACCCGAAGACAGGTAAACTGTACGGCGGACAGATCGTCGGCTATGACGGTGTAGACAAACGCATTGACGAAATCGCGCTTGTCATCAAGCATGAAGGTACGATCTATGATCTGATGAAAGTGGAGCAGGCTTACGCCCCTCCGTTCTCTTCTGCCAAAGATCCGGTAGCCGTTGCAGGATACGTAGCCGAAAACATCATAACTGGGAAAGTACAACCCGTCTATTGGAGACAGTTGAGGGATATCGAGATGGAAAACAATTTCCTGCTGGATGTACGTACTCCTGACGAATTCTCGCTCAATACACTGCCGGGTGCAGTGAACATTCCGCTGGACGAACTGCGTGACCGGCTGGATGAACTGCCGAAAGACAAGATGATCTATACATTCTGTGCCGTCGGCCTCAGAGGATACCTTGCTTATCGCATTCTGGTACAGCATGGATTTGAAAAGGTACGCAACCTTTCCGGAGGATTGAAAACATACCACGCTGCCGCAGCACCCATCATCCTGAGAGAAGAAAGTGAGAACGAAGTACCTGCACAACCGAACGCAAACATACAACAGCCAGCAGATGCGCAACCTCAAAAGACAGTTTCACCAGTTGAAGCAGTGAAGACAATCCGTGTAGACGCTTGCGGACTGCAATGTCCGGGGCCGATTCTGAAAATGAAAAAGACAATGGATTCGTTGGTTTCCGGCGACCGGGTAGAAATTACCTCAACCGATCCGGGATTCCCGCGTGATGCTGCCGCATGGTGCAACTCGACAGGAAATCAGTTGATTTCCAAAGAAACAGCAGGAGGAAAATCTGTAGTAGTGATCGAAAAGGGCGAACCTAAATCCTGCAATATTGTTACCTCCTGTGAAGGCAAAGGAAAAACTTTCATCATGTTCAGTGATGATTTAGACAAAGCTTTAGCTACCTTTGTGCTCGCTAATGGCGCAGCTGCCACCGGACAAAAGGTAACGATCTTTTTCACCTTCTGGGGACTGAACGTTATCAAGAAGCTGCATAAGCCGAACGTCGAAAAAGATATCTTTGGAAAAATGTTCGGCATGATGCTCCCTTCCAGTTCCCGAAAGCTGAAACTCTCTAAAATGAGCATGGGAGGAATAGGAGGAAAAATGATGCGGTACATCATGAACCGGAAAGGAATCGACTCTCTGGAGTCCTTACGCCAACAAGCTCTGGAGAACGGTGTGGAATTTATCGCCTGCCAAATGTCCATGGACGTCATGGGAGTGAAACAGGAAGAACTTCTGGACGAAGTGACAATAGGCGGAGTAGCAACATACATGGAACGGGCGGATAATGCAAATATCAACCTGTTTATATAGAAAAAGAACAAACAAAAAAACAAGTAGCATATGAAGACAATATGTGTAATGCGCGATGTATTCAAAGCAATGGCAAGATTTGAAGATGCATTTGAAAAAGTGTATCAGGTATCATTAAATGAAGCGATGATATTATGTGCCCTGCAAGAAGCCTCGCCCAATAATATGACGGCCACGAGCCTGTCCAAACGAACGGAGCTGACACCCTCGCACGCTTCAAAGATGCTCCGGATTCTGGAAGAAAAAGAACTGATTGTCAGAACACTCGGAGAAGAGGACCGGAGACTGATGCAGTTCCATCTCAGTCAGAGCGGTAAAAAACTAGTCCGACAATTAGCACTTGAAAAAGTGAAAATACCGGAATTACTGAAACCGCTATTCGAATCGGTAGATTCCTAAATCAAGCAGCCCGATACATGTAATATCGGCTTGCAGAAGAATAAAACGGTGAACCGCCTGTTCATATATTACAGGTTGTTCACCGTTTCTCGTTTCGTCATTCTTCAAGCCACCCTCTAAGAAGAGACATCACTTTCTGCTTCTGATCTTCGGACATTGTACCGATGCGCGCAAGATGACTGCCTCCCGGCTCTACAAAGACATGAATATTCTTTTTATTCTTTAGCCAGGTTACTCCGGCAGCTGTCCAGGGATCATTCTGACCATAGATAAAAATCATCTTCGGATCGTTCTTCTTCAAGAACCGCACAATCTTATTGCTCAGTGTCTTATCAAATTTCATCTTCCGCATATCTTCCGGCAACATCAGTCTTCTCAGATAATCCTTGCTGGTCTTTATAGAAAGGTAAGGTTTAAAAGGAGCGATATCGTATCCATAATACCCCAATTCGCGGGCAGCCTGCACGAAGAAAGAAAGAGTCGGGCTGTCTACTATAAAATAAGAAGGTCCGCTGATTGCCAGCAAATGATCCAGCAGTGTATCGTCAGAAGCCGAAGTTTCCGGTATACTACGGATATCCGTTCCCCATTGCCAGATAGAGAAAGAGTATTCCAACACACAGAAATCGTATATTTCTTCCAGAGGAGCGCGGAATGTATAGTTCTTTTCAGTACACATTTTTTCAAAACGGGGCAACAAACGAGCCTTTCGCTTCAATACTTCCAACTGGAAATCTTCTATTTTTTTCCTATCGGCTTCCGTACCTACCCGGCGGAGGAAAGGTTCGTGCCGACCGTCTTCACGCGCATAACAAAGAGGAGCAACATAAGGCACGGAAACATCCACATCGTCGGGGAAGAAAACACGGTATAATAAGGAGGTCTGCCCACCCTTGCTGATCCCCGTACTGATCCATTTGCCAGGATATAAAGTCTTGAAAGCGGTTGTCACGGCATGCAAATCCTCGGCAGAATTCTCTGCGGTCAGGTATTGCCAGTCGCACGGTTCGGGAGTGGATTCGAGAAAGTAGCGATGCTCCACAAAGATCATATTGGCATCGAACAATTCAGAAAGTTCTTCCCGATAAGTGGGGCGCAAAGCATACCCTGCCCCATATCCTTCAGTGACAATCACTGTGGGACGATCATAACCGACGTGTCCCACAATCACCCGCTGGCGGAAACTTCCCTTTTCGGGATGTCGATGATCCAGCGGCTGAGTCAGGTACATTACATACTTTTCCGGGAAGCGGCTGGTGTCGAGCGACTTTATTCCGCTGACGGACTTATTTTTTTCGATCTTCTGAATAAACGATTCCTGCGCCGACAATGAGACGGGCGCAACTGCGATCAGCAGCACGATTGAGAACCATACGAAAAGAGGTATCCGAATGTGTTTCATAAGCATTTGAGTGTTAATTTTCTCGCAAAGATAATCATTTGCACGAACCTTTTTACACATTTCTTGTTGTTTGTAACAAAAGCCCCAAGGTACCAGGGCGTGATTTTTATATAACCTAAACATTATAAAAGATATGAAGAAATTAATTCCTATTTT
>ERZ835080.1913-NODE-1913-length-12821-cov-2.827589_pt1 | contig 12821 bp, 10 predicted proteins | sample MGYA00519688_ERZ835080 | MGnify/ENA primary metagenome ERZ835080 (study PRJEB31850, sample SAMEA3708770) | human gut metagenome | biome: human gut; feature: human-associated habitat; material: faeces | place: China | collected 2014 ... | reverse complement strand
ATAAACAAATCGTCTATAGTTTTATCCATTATTCCATCTCCCTTAGCGTCAAGATATTTGCAAACATAGACATAAAAAATCAAATGGCAATAACTCGATAAACTTTAAATAGATTCATTCTACTTGATCGAGCCTCCTTGAGAGAATCGCATCTATTTGTAATATCCCGGTTATTTTCCCCAGATATATTTTGCTTTAATCCTAGTAAATACATATTTTTACTTCAAAAAATTTTAAGTTATGAGGATCACTTATCTTTTACTCTCTCTTGTACTTTGTCTCTGTCCGGTCATGCAGGCGCAAAATACGACGAATCAATTTATGACACAGGCACAAAGCAGCCTGGAAAAAAAAGACTACACCAAAGCTCGTTATCTTTTTTTACAAGCTTACAAGAGCTTATCCCAAAAAGGTGATTACAAACAAGCGATCGATGCCGGTACGCAGGCAGCTTATCGCGAGAATTATTACCAAGAGGCATTCGATCTTTGCCGCCAGATGAACCAATTCATCTTAACCGAGGAACAGAAGTTGCAGAAATCGCTCTATGAGCAACGCTTCCAAGTAACGAAAGAGCGGTTGGAAATGTATATTAAGCTAAAGAACGCCGCCCAAGCGCAAGTTCAACTCAATACATTAGATAATCTGGCCAGCCAAGCGGGCGATGAGAAGTTATCGAACAATTTATTATATACCCAAGCAGGTTATTATTATACGTTCGGGCAAAACGAGCAGGGGGATGCTGCTTTCCAGAAACTGATCAACCAGTATAAGGAGAAAAAAGAATATGAGAAGGTGAACGATTGCTACCGGAACCTGATCTCTATCGCTCGTAAGGCAAACAATGCCCCACTGATGGAACGTACCTACGACAAATACATCGTATGGACGGATTCCGTAAAAGCTCTTACGGCAGAGGATAAACTAGGGGCATTACAACAAAAATACGATCAGAGCCTACAGACAATACAGGAAAAAGACGATAAATTGTCTGTTAAGCAATATATGATTGTCGGACTTATCACATTCGTGGTAATCCTGATAGCCGCCTTGCTTTTCTTGGGATTCCTTCTATTACGCTTTATTGTGCTGAACAAGAAATTAAAGAAAATCATCCAGACGACAAACGAGCATAGCGAACAACAAGCCCAATTCATCCAAAACATATCGGTTCAGATGGAGCCTACCTTGAACAAGCTTAGCGCATCCGCCAAAGAATTACAGGCGGTAGCTCCGAAGCAGGCCGAGGATGTATGGACACGGGTAGAGGCTTTGAAACAGTTTACGGTTCATATCCAAGAGCTTTCCTCCTTGGAGAATACGTTGATGGAACCGTATGAGGTTAGTTCTTTTAATGTAGGAAACTTCAGTAAGAAAATCGTGGAGAAGGTTAAAGGGGATATTCAGCCGGAGGTCAATCTCGTAACAGACGTGCCCCAATTGGAGATTAAGACGAACGCCGAGCATCTGGAGCAAGTCTTATTGCATTTGTTAAAGAATGCCGCATTATATACTTCCAGCGGTAACATCCGTCTGGAATTTAAACGGAAAGGCGCTCATGTTTGCCAATTTATCATTACCGATAATGGTACAGGCATACCGGATGATCTAAAAGAGAACTTATTCAAGCCATTCAATGAGGCGAAGGATCTAGCGCAAGGCGATGGTTTGGGATTACCCATCTGCGCACTGATGGTTAGTAAATTAAACGGAACCCTATCTATCGATAAGGAATATAAGAAGGGATGCCGGTTCGTCTTGGTATTGCAGATATAAAATAGACTCACCGTGTTTGTCTTTTTACCGCGATGCGGATGCAGTGACGCTGCAATCCAGGTTGCAGTAACACTGCATCCACATCGCGGTATCACTGCAACCCGGGTTGCAGTAGCTTATTCCGGCAAATGCTTCCGTAAGAACTCAATCCAGTTACCAGAGGCGATACGGTTGATAGCATCGTCCGTAAAGCCACGGTATTGAAGGATCGGGAATATCTTTTGGAGATCGGCGATCGTTACTAGGTCATACGGGCATTGCTCCGTACCGAAAGCACCATCCAGATCACTGCCGATAGCCACATGGTTCGCGTTTCCAGCCAATTGGCAGACATGATCGATATTGTTCGCCATAATCTCCATACCACAGTTCATGCCTCTTGGAGTAGACTCGCCTCGCACCCAGTTCGGTACCATCATCCAAGCGTCTAGGGCGATACCGATCACGGCGCCACGCTCTATCAACGCCTTGATCATCTCGTCGCTAAACTGACGGTTGTGATCTACGAAGGCCCGACAGTTGTTATGGCTCGCCCAAATCGGTCCCTTATACAAATCCAACGCATCCCAGAAAGCCTCATCACATAAATGGGTCACGTCAAGAATCATACCCAAGCGATCCATGGTACGCAACAACTCTTTCCCCATGGCATTCAGATGACCGGTAGAATCCGTACCGTTGGCATACCTTCCGGGGCCGTAATGTGCCGGGCCAACCGCCCTCAAGCCATAAGCATACGCCCTTTCCACATGATTCACCGTGATGAACGAGTCGGCGCCCTCGATACTTAATACATAACCGATCGGCTTCTTGTCGGCGGGTTCACCGTCTTTCCAAAGAGCCAGATGCGCTTCCAAGGCCTTCTTATCCCGGATCATGACCATCTGGCCCTCCTCTTCCATCGCCTTATACCAAGCGAGTTGGCCTTGGGTCTGCGCCCAAGCTTGTTCCGGGGAATGCCAACCGGGAAGTGGATTATCCGGCCCTACATAGCGACCGATCTGGGTGGCGACTACTAACCCGACGTTTCCTTTACGCAGTTCCTCAAACGATATAGTGGCGTTTCCACGGTCGGGCTTATCGGTCATACCGATTTCTCTCCGATTGATTTCTTTTAGGGGTTCACGCAAATCCCGATTCCACTCCAAAGCGTTCATGCTAAGGTCGAGATGGGCGTCGATAATAAATGGCTTATTCATTTTATTAATTGAGAGTTGATAATTGATAATTTGATTACCGTTAATAGGTGATGCGGCGTGAACGGGCAATGATAGGCCATTCGCCGATCGCCTCACGATCCCGGATCACATAAGCCTTGTCGTATAAAGCGACCGTAGGACAAATATGAACGGGAATGCCATAGAATACGGAACCTAATGGATAGAGCCGACTGTCCGGGACTTCCAAGACCAGATGCTCCTCGCTCTGGGAGATAGGTTTCGCCTCCGGATGGTTCAAGAAAAACACACGGGGCAAAGGACTTTCCGAGGCTACCGCCTTGTAACCAAGATCTACGCAAACATGATGCTCATCCAGCACGGAAATGGCCCGAGTCATCAATAAGGCGGCTACCTTGAACGGCATATCCGGATAAGCGTTTCCATACCCCCAATCCCAGAACACAAACGTGCCGGGACTGCATTCGCAATCCTTCCGCTTCGCGTACATCGGGAATGTAGGAGTACCTCCCATCACCTTTACCAATGGATAGGCAAACTTGCGGGATATCTCCCGGAACACACGTTCGGTCAAGGCGTACGCTGCATCCGCGCCTTGGCAACGTACCGATAGCTCCGCGTCATGTATATGTCCGTCGTAGCCATGCAACCCGATAATCTGCAGAGACTTCAGCGGCAGAATGGCATCCACCAGCGCCTCCGCTCTCTCCGGGAGGACTCCGGTACGATTCATTCCCACGTTCAGATCGATAAAGACATCCAAGGTGATATTCCCGGCCTCGCAAAGAGCCGAGATCGCACGGGCATTCTCCGCTTGATCTACCAAGCAGGAGTAATGGGTGGCGGGATATGCCTTTATCAAATCTAATAAGCGGGAAATCTTCGGACCTACCGGCTGATAGGCTAATAATACATCTGGGGCATTCATATGCCCCAGCATCTCGGCCTCGGCAATCGTAGCGCACTTGAACTTCCGGATTCCGGCATCCAGCAGCATGCGGGATACCTCAGCCGCCTTATTCGTCTTCACGTGCGGACGAAGCCGGTTCGTATCGCCTATGATCCTCTTGGCCAACTCGATATTGCCGGAAATACGATCCGGATAGAACGCCAAGGCTGGCGAGTCTATCCGGTCTACATTACTTATGACGTACCAATCGCCCATGGCTTATTCGTATAATTCGAACAGAGCCTCTATCTCTACAGGAATATTATCGGGAAGAGAACCGAATCCTACGGCGCTACGGGTACCTACACCGTTATCCGGCCCCCATACGGCGGCGAACAACTCGCTACAGCCATTGATCACATAAGGATGCTTTCCGAAATCGGGCGTACAATTTACCATACCCAATACCTTGATCACTCTCTTTATCTTGTTGAAGCTACCAAGGTTCGCCTGGATGGTCGCCAACATGGTAAGTCCTACTTGCTGGGCGGCGAGTTTGCCTTCATCCATCGTCAAGTCCTTACCGATACGTCCGATGATCAAGGACTTATCATTCCGCACAGGCCCGTGACCGGAAAGATACAGGTATTTACCATCTATCACACAAGGCTTGTAAACTCCGGCCGGAGCCGGTGCGGGAGGTAAGGTCAACCCTAATTTCTCAAAATTCTCATCTGCGTTAATCATGCTCATAATTTCTTTCATTTATATGATTAGTAAAAAAATATATTGGTCTATTTCCTGACTCTTTCCGTTACCGGTTGATTCGTGGCGACAGAGATTCCTTGTAGCTCTACATACTCGACGCTTAAAGGATTCTTAGAGCTGGCTTTAACGTAGAGGGATTGGAGAATCGCCTGTTGGTTGTTGATCGTTATGTAGCATACATAGCGGGAATCACGTTTGGTAATCGTCAACTGGCGGGAGGGATAAGCGGTCAATGAGCACACACAAGCATTATCACTCGCCGAGATCAGTTTATACCCATAAGCCATTTTCCGTTGTATATAGCTCAAGCCATTGGTTTCCCCCGGATGCTTTTCCCGATTGACCCAATAAACGTTCAAGGGATCATGTGTATCCAGCTTACCATCCCTCAGATTCACATCGTAACAAACCAAGTTCTTATTCACGCTTCGTGCTATATGAAAAAGCCTCCCGACCGTTGGATAAGTACCTTCCTCCGGGTCCGCCGCAAACGAGGCGACGAAAGGGAAAAGCATAATAACGATACTAAGCAACCATCTCTTTCTCATTGCTCAATCATTCTTTTATTATACAATCATATTTAAGATCATTACCCCGATCAATCCTACAACCGACACGATCGTCTCCATGATAGACCATGAGCAGATCGTATCCTTTATGCTTAGGTTAAAATATTCCTTGAACATCCAGAAGCCGGAATCGTTGACATGCGAGAACATCAAGCTACCCGCTCCTAAAGATAAAACCATCAAGTTCGGGTTCGCACCCGTTTGCGTAACTAAAGGCATCACCACGCCCGCCGCCGTCAACGCCGCCACCGTAGCCGATCCCACGCACAAACGGATCACGGCAGAGATCAACCAACCCAAGATCAACGGATGAACGGGCAATTGCTCTAGGCTTGTCGCCAGCTCATTGCTTACCCCGCTATCCTCCATGATCTGCTTGAAGATACCGGAACCCGCAATGATCAAAAGGATCATAGAGATATCTTTCACGGCCTCCCCATAGACTGCCATAACCGACTTGATACTACGTCCCTGCCGGATGCCCAGCGTATATGTAGCGAACAACAAGGCGATCAGCATTACAATGGAAGGAGCACCAATAAAAGAGACTATCCCGCTCGCCATCTCGCCCATATCCTTAAAGCAATAAGGAATAACCGTCACGATAATCAGTAAAAAGACAGGCAACGTAGCGCTGATAAAACTATTCGCCTTGCCCGGCATGCTATATCTCCCGCTATCCTCTTTCTGCTCGAACAACGTGACCGGACCGGATTTTATATGTTTCAACCGACTGCCGAACACCGGCCCGGCGATAATGATAGCCGGAATCGCCAAACATAAACCGTAGATCAGCGTAAGGCCGATATTCGCGTTGAATTGTACCACCAAGGCTACCGGAGACGGATGCGGGGGCAGGAATCCATGCGTCACGGACAACGCCGCCAACATCGGCAACCCGATATAGACCGCCGGAAGCTTGTATTTATACACGATCGAGAAGATCAATGGCACCAACAACACAAATCCGATCCCATAAAATAACGGAATACCCACGACAAAGCCTGTCACCATCAGCCCCCATTGTATATGCTTAGTACCAAAAAGCGACACCATCACGGAAGCGATCTTCTGTGCCGCTCCGCTCTCGGCCACCAACTTGCCTAGCATAGCGCCTAATACGATAATCAACGTCAACCCACCCAAGATACTCCCGATACCGTTATTCACCGAGTCCGGCAGCTTCTCCAACGGAATACCCAAAGCGATGCCCGCCAAGATAGAGGAGATCAGAAACGCGATGAAAGCATCCACCTTAAAGTAGGATATCAAGACAATCAATAAGGCCAAACAAAGTACGACAATGATAAATGACATGTTTTTTCGCTGTATTAGTTTATAATCCGTAAACGGGATACAAAGAAAACATTTATTTCCGAACTACCCCTTTTTACGATAACTAATTACCGCTAACAGATTAAAAAAAACAGCAAATAGACAGACAATCACAAAATGTCCCCGTAAATCGGCAAAGCCGCTCCCCTTTAAATAGACCATACGCATCACATCCACGAAATAACGCACCGGGTTCGCCAGCGTGATCTTCTGCGCCCATTCCGGCATACTGCTGATCGGCGTGAACAATCCGCTTAGCAAGGCGAAAATGATCAAGAAGAAAAACGCCGTAAGCATCGCTTGTTGCTGCGTGGACGAGAAGGAGGAGATCGCCAAGCCAAATCCCGTAAAAGCGATCAAATATACGGCGGCGAACAAATAGATCACCCCGAAACTCCCCTCCGGCACCAAGCCGTAGATCAGCCAAGCGATAAGGATCGCCACCGTCAGCAGGACAAAGCCTATCACCCAGAAAGGGATCAGCTTCGACAGCAGGAACAGGGACTTGGGTACGGGCGAGACGTTTATCTGCTCGATCGTCCCTTTCTCCTTCTCGCTCACGATATTCAAGGCGGAGATCGATCCCCCGACAATCGTCAGCAAGAATACCATGATGCCGGGAACCATATAGATCTTGTAACTCAAGTGGGGATTGAACAGGTTAATCGAAGCCACTCCCCTGCCCGATCCCATAGAGGCGAAACCTTTCTCCCTATTGAAATCCTGTATAATCGAGGAGAGGTAGGAGCTACCCAAGCCGCCCTTAGTTCCGTTCACGGCGTTAGCGGCGATCATCACGTCCGCCCTGCCCTCCTTCCCCAAGTCCCGCTCGAAATCAGAGGGGATTTCCAGAATGATATCGGACTCATTGCTCTCCACCGAGGTCAGCGCCTCGTCGTAACGATCCGACCGGTCTGTCAGGCGGAAATATCCGGAGGATAGTACCTTATCTACCAATTGCATGGAGGTGACGGAATGATCGTTGTCCACGATGCTAAGGTTAATATTTCGCATCTCGAAATTAGCGGCGAAAGGCAAGATGATCAACTGCATGATCGGGATGATGAAGATAATCTTCGGCATGAACCGGTCCCGACGGATCTGCTTGAACTCTTTCTCTAACAAATATCGTAACATAGCTTATAATCGTATTTTAAAACGTTTCACACTCAAGAATACCAGCACGACCGCCATGAACGACAGTATCCCGATCTCCTTCAAGATCGACACGGCGGGAAGCCCCTTGATCATCACGTCCTTCACGGCGATGATATACCATTTGGCCGGAACGATATGGGAGAACCATTGCAGGATATCCGGCATATTCTCTATCGGGAACATCATGCCGCTCAACAACATGATCGGAAGCATCAAGGCGATACCGCTGATCAACATAGCCGCCTGCTGGGTATCGGCTACCGTGGAGATCAGCAGGCCCAGGCAGAGGGATACGATCGCGTACAGGATGGACACGGAAACCAGCAACAGCAGGCTGCCTTTTATCGGAACGTCCAGCAGGAAATAGGATAGTAGCAAGATCGTAGCGATATTCACCATACTCAGCAATAGGTATGGGATCGCCTTGGCTAGAATGATGTAGATGGGTTTCAGCGGGGAGACCAGCAGGACTTCCATCGTTCCCATCTCCTTCTCTTTCACGATGCCGATCGAGGTCATCATGGCGCATATAAGGATAAGGATCAAGCCCATCACGCCGGGAACGAAGTTGTAGGCGCCTTTCATTTGAGGGTTGTAGAGCAAAGTGGTAACCGGGGTCACGGCTTTACCCTCAACCGCCGACTCTCCTTTCAACTGCTCCGCAATGATCGCCGAGCAATAGGCGATTAGCTGCGTGGCCTCGTTCGGATCGGTAGCGTCCGCCAAGACTTGTACTTGGGCATCGGCCGTGGAAGCGTACCCGGGGGGGAAGACAACTATGACGTGTACCTTTCCTTGCCGAAACAAGGCCCCGGCATCCTCATAGCTATCGACGGTCGTATACAGCTCGAAGTACTCGCTGGCATTCAAGCGGTCTGCCATCTTCAGTGTCAGCTCATCCCGGCTTTGGTCGAAAATAGCGATCGGCACACGCTTGATCTCGGTCGTGATGGCATATCCGAACAAGATGATCAGGATGACGGGCATGAGCAAGAGGATCATTGTCGTGCGTGCGTCCCTGAAAATGTGATAGAACTCCTTTCTAACAAAGGATATGAATTGTTTCATCGTTTATTCTCCTCTCGTTGCTTTTCGAGCCAAGGCGTGGAAGACTTGGTTCATATTCGTTGTCTTAAAATCCCGCTTCAAGGCGGAGGGACTGTCTAACGCTTCGATCTTTCCGTCTACCATGATGGAGACACGGTTACAATACTCCGCCTCATCCATATAATGGGTGGTGACGAAGATCGTAATCCCCCGGGCGGCGGCCTCATAGATCAACTCCCAGAACTGGCGGCGGGTGACGGGATCGACGCCTCCGGTAGGCTCATCCAAGAAAACGATCTTGGGATCATGGATGATCGCCACGGAGAAGGATAGCTTCTGTTTCCACCCCAAGGGCAGGGAATCGACCAAGGTATTCCGCTCCTTTTCCAGCCCGAGGATATCCAGCAACTCATCCGTTTTCTGGGACAGCTGCCGTTTAGACAAGCCGTAGATACCGCCGAAGAGACGGATATTCTCCCATACCTTTAGATCGCCGTATAGGGAGAATTTCTGGCTCATGTATCCGATATTCCGTTTGATGGACTCGCTCTCCCGGTAGACATCGAAACCGGCTACCCGGGCCTCGCCGGATGTCGGGACCGACAGGCCGCAGAGCATACGCATGGCGGTGGTCTTCCCTGCCCCGTTTGCCCCGAGGAAGCCGAATATCTCGCCCGGCTCCACCTCGAAACTGATATGATCGACGGCGGTGAAGGTGCCGAAACGCTTGGTCAGTTGTTTTACTTCTATCGCTTTCATTTTTTATCCTTATTTCATAATTACAATGTCGCATTTTTCCGCGATTCAACCACGCACCCGACGCAAGGCCCCGCATTTCCCCTCTCTTACAAGGCCATGAAACAATCCTCAACGCTTGGCTCAAGGCGTTCGATGCTTACATCTGCGTAACCTTTGCCTTTCAGATATTCCTGTAATCGCCTCATGACATCCTCCCCATCCCTCCTCAACGTAAGATGATGAGCATCTCCAAAAGCGAAACACGAGTTTGTATCCGGGAACTCCCGCAAGTCTCCCAACAACTTATACATCGACGCGCATCGCACCGCGTATAGCCGCCTATCGAATGAGGTACGGATACCTACCGGCGTATCGATAGATAGGCATTCCCCAGAACGCACCAAAGCGATACGGTCGCAACGGGAGGCCTCATCCATATAAGGCGTAGAGACAAGTATCGTAATGCCTTGCCGTTTCAGACGATCCAGCATATCCCAGAACTCAGAGCGGGAGACAGGATCGACCCCCGTCGTAGGCTCATCCAAGAACAAGACATCCGGACGATGGATCAAGGCGCAACTCAAAGCCAGCTTCTGCTTCATACCACCGGACAGCTTCCCCGCCCGCCGATGCTTGAACGGCTCTATCTGACTATAGATATCCCGTACCAGATCGTAGTTCTCCTCGATCGTCGTATTGAAGACCGTAGCGAAGAAGTTCAAGTTCTCCTCTACTGTCAGGTCTTGGTAGAGCGAGAAGCGGCCGGGCATATATCCTACCCGCCGACGGATCTCCTTCAAGTCTTTCACCACGTCCAAGCCGCAGACAGAGGCGGTACCGCTATCGGCCAGCAACAACGTGGTCAGGATACGGAACAGGGTGGTCTTTCCCGCCCCATCCGGACCGATTAACCCGAACAACTCACCAGAGCCGATCTCCAGCGACAGATCCCGCAGGGCCTCGACATCGCCATAACGCTTGGTGATATGATTTATATGAATCTCATTATTCATATTTAATCTCCCCATATTGCCCGATCTTCAGATAACCATCGTTGCGGACGGCGATCTTGATGGCATATACCAAATTAGCCCGTTCGTCCTTCGTCTGGATACCTTTCGGGGTAAACTCGGATTTATCGGAGATCCACGTGATCGTACCGGGGTATTCCCGGCGATCATTCCCATAGTCGGCGAAGACCTTGAGAGATTGCCCTAGTTTCAGGTGGGATAACTGATCCGCCGTCACATAGGCGCGGAGATAAAGCAAGTCCGTATCGGCGATCTTGTAAAGCGGTTTGCCTGCCGCCGTCACCTCTCCCGGCTCGGCGTATTTCACCAATACCGTACCGGTCTGGGGATTGAGGATACGGCTTTTCATCAGTTGATCATCCAATTGCATGATCTGGTATTGCAGGCCTTCCGCCTCGGCGTCGGCACCTCCCGTCGTCTTGCTTAAGGAGGAGTATTGGGCATCCAGTTGTTTCTGAAGATATTTGATGTTATTCACGATATCGTCCAGTTGCTTTTGGTTACCCGCTTTCGCACGCACCAAGTTTTCCTGTCGCTGTTGCTCGGTCTTAGCCGTGGCGATTTGTTGTTCCAAGACAGCGATCTGCTTACGGATATCCGGCTTGCGAATATCTACCGAGCGAAGGCTGGCAGAGAGTTGCATCTTCCGCAGAAAAAGCTGGGTGCTATCCACGTAACCCACGATGGCGCCGGCATCCAAGCGATCGCCCTCCTCGATATTCAGTTCCATGATCTTACCGTTGGCTTCCGAAGATACCAATATCTCGGTTGCCTCAAAGGTGCCGGAAGCGTCAAAATCATTGTCTGTATTACCGCAAGCCGTCCATAGAAGGCTGCATAAGCTGATAAAAATCAAATGTCTCATAAATTAATTGTATTTGTCATACTCTATTTAATTCGTTGTATACATATAATTATAAATGGTCATCAAGCGCTGTACACGGTGCGCTGCGGCGGTTTGCCGGGCCATGTCCTCGGCGTTGATCTCCCGGATCAGGTCCGTGACGGAAATCACGCCATTCTCCAGCTTCACCTCCGCTGCCTGCTTGATGCTTGTTCTCAGACGGATGATATCGTCATCGGCACGCATCAAGTCCGTCATTTTCTTTATCTCTGTGTTTTGTTGCAAAAGTTGCAGGCGGGTATTGAACAAGAAGGTCTCCCGCTGCACATCGATCTGGCGACGGCTTACCTCGATCTTCCTCCGGTCGTTCTTCAGCGTGTACAACTTCCCCAGATTCCAAGAAAGACGGACACCGGCCACATAATACGGCTCGAAACTATCCTCCAGCATGTTCAAGCCCGCCCGTAACCACCTTGTACGAAAGCTCCGATACGAGGCATCAAGCCCGCCGTTACCTGCTTGTTTTGCGTCTCGATCCATTCGCTCTTAGCATCCAAGGCCCGTAATTCCGGACGGTTGATTTGCGTGGACAATGAACGCTCGGGTGACTCCGGAGTCTTCAAGACGACTTGATCCGTCAGTGGTTTATTGATAAAGGTCGCCAACATCTGCCGATATACCGTACGAGACGCTTTTAGCTCAATCTCATTTTGGCGGGCATTCAGCAGTTCCACTTCCATACTTTCCAGATCCGATTGATTCGCCACGCCATTCTCCATCATCGCCTCGATACGCTCGATATTGACCTGCAACTCCTTTTGGAGCAAAGCGTTCTGACGTATCAACTCGTCTTGCAGCAGGCAACCGAAGTAGATTTGATTCACCCGGTCGTTCAGCGCATACAACTCACTTTCCAATTGCTCCCGGTTGGCGATCGCCTCGGCACGAGTCAAGGCACGGGCCGAACGGGTGCTACCGCCGTCCCAAATCGTCTGGTCCACCTGCGCCACGACTTGATACTGATCCTTGCTCAAGCTAGGGATCTCAAAGCCGGGAAGAAGCGAGGAGATCTTATCGCCATCCAAAGGCAACTTCGTCACGTCGCTCTGATAGCTTGCCTTACCGCTTACCGAAAGCTGGGGAAGCCAAGCCTTGCCCACATTGCTCAAGCTATAACGCTCCGTCTGATCGATCAAACCCATTTGATGAATCTGTGGATAATTCGCCCTCGCCCATTCGTAACATTGGGTGATCGTGACCGATTCCTGTCCGCTAACCCTTCCGGTATAACCCAACAGGCTAATTAACAATAATACATATACACCTCTCATATACTCTATGATATGTTTATTAAATTGAACAAATCCATCATCTGGCATCCGGGACCATCAGCTGTGTTATTACCTCGACGATCAAATCCCTGCGCCTATCCATATATTCCTCAAACCGACCCATATCGTTATCCAAAAAAGCCGCCGCTAGTGGCTT
>ERZ835080.1911-NODE-1911-length-12831-cov-3.015341_pt1 | contig 12831 bp, 12 predicted proteins | sample MGYA00519688_ERZ835080 | MGnify/ENA primary metagenome ERZ835080 (study PRJEB31850, sample SAMEA3708770) | human gut metagenome | biome: human gut; feature: human-associated habitat; material: faeces | place: China | collected 2014 ... | reverse complement strand
CCGGAATTTACTCAGATAGACTGCGAAATGTCTTTCGTGGAACAGGACGACATCATCAACCTGTTTGAAGGTATGACGAAATATCTGTTCAAAGAAATCCGCGGTGTGGAATTGGAAGGTCAGTTCGAGCGTATGGCATGGGCGGACGCCATGAAATATTATGGTAGCGACAAACCCGACTTACGTTTCGGTATGAAGTTCGTGGAGCTGATGGATATACTGAAAGGCCATGGCTTCTCTGTATTCGACAATGCCGCATACATCGGCGGTATCTGTGCGGAAGGCGCTGCAAGCTACACCCGCAAGCAACTGGATGCCTTGACCGAATTCGTAAAGAAACCGCAAATCGGAGCCAAAGGAATGGTATATGCCCGTGTAGAAGCTGACGGCACTGTGAAATCAAGTGTCGATAAGTTCTACACGCAAGAGGTGCTGCAAGAGATGAAAGCCGCTTTCGGTGCAAAACCGGGCGATTTGATTCTTATTTTGAGCGGTGATGACGTAATGAAGACCCGTAAGCAACTGAATGAGCTTCGCCTTGAAATGGGTAACCAATTAGGCTTACGCGACAAGAATAAGTTTGCATTGCTTTGGATAGTCGACTTCCCGATGTTTGAATGGAGCGAAGAAGAAGGCCGCCTGATGGCTATGCATCATCCGTTTACCCATCCGAAGGATGAAGATATTCCTTTGTTGGACACAGATCCTGCAGCCGTTCGTGCCGATGCTTATGATATGGTATGTAACGGTATCGAAGTCGGTGGCGGTTCGATTCGTATCCATGACGCTCAATTGCAGGCCAAGATGTTTGAGATATTGGGATTCACACCGGAAAAGGCTGAAGAACAATTCGGTTTCCTGATGAATGCCTTCAAGTTCGGCGCACCTCCTCATGGTGGTTTGGCTTACGGCCTCGACCGTTGGGTAAGTATCTTTGCCGGCCTTGACAGTATTCGTGACTGCATTGCGTTCCCGAAGAATAATTCCGGTCGCGATGTTATGCTGGATGCACCTTCGGTTATCGACCAAAAACAATTGGACGAGCTTAACCTTATTGTGGAGGTAAAAGAATAAAAACAAGAGGATAGGAGAGAGTGAAAGAGTCCACACGTATTTGCCGTTTTGCAGTAATCGGTACATTAAACGCCTTGATAACAGCAATCACCATCTGGGTAATGATGGATGAGTTGGACATCAATTACATGCTCTCCAATGTCACTGCATACATACTGGCACAGACTCATAATTTTATCTGGTGCAAGTATTGGGTATTCCCAACAGAAAAGAAGAGCAACACTTGGCGGCAAGTGTTGCTCTTTTCCATAGCTTTCGGAATGGCTTATTGTGCGCAATTCCTTTTCCTCATCGGCTTGGTAGAGGGATTGAACTGTAATGAATACCTCGCCCAGTTCTTAGGATTATTTGTATATGGCGGAGTCAACTTCCTGATGAACAAAAAAGTTACATTCAAATAAAAGCGCTCCTTTAACTTGCCTGATTTTTATTCAGCATGCTTTTGAGAATTCTTTTCTTATAGAATTCAAACAAACCCTCAGTCTAAAAAACGTTTTGTCAATCCCTCATAGGCGTCAATTCTGCGATCGCGCAGGAATGGCCACCAACGGCGGACATTCTCCGAACGTTCCAAATCCACTTCCACCACAATATTTTCCGGCTGCTCATTGCCTGCTTGTGCCAAAAACTCACCTTGCGGTCCAACTACAAAACTGTTCCCCCAAAATTGGATGCCATTTGTTTGCATAGAGGGATCTGGCTCATGTCCCACACGATTTACCGAAATAACCGGGAGTCCGTTTGCTACGGCATGTCCGCGTTGCGAGATTATCCATGCGTTGAGTTGGCGGACTTTCTCATCATCAGTATCGCTGCTTTCCCAACCGATGGCGGTAGGATAAATCAATAATTCGGCTCCTTTCAGCGCCATGAGACGCGCTGCTTCGGGATACCATTGGTCCCAACAAACCAAAACACCCAATTTTCCCAAAGACGTTTGGATAGGTTCGAAGCCCAAATCTCCGGGAGTGAAATAAAACTTCTCATAATAGGCCGGATCATCAGGGATGTGCATCTTGCGGTATTTCCCGGCAATGCTACCGTCACGCTCAAACACAACGGCCGTATTATGATACAGTCCCGGAGCACGCTTTTCGAACAATGAAGTTACCAATACTATGTTGTTGGCAGCCGCCAACTCCGAATAGAAACCGGTCGATGGTCCGGGAATAGGTTCTGCCAAATCAAACAGTTGCGTATTCTCCGTCTGGCAAAAATAGAGTGAGTTATGCAACTCCTGCAACACCACTAATTGTGCACCATGAGCTGCACACGATTCGATACTCTTGGCCAGATTCATCAGATTAATGCGCATATCCGCCACATTGGCCTGCTGAATAATACCGACTTTTATTTTTCTCATAATCTATATTTCTTTTAAATGTTTTTTATTTTTCCGGTCTAATCTATCCCACCAATAAGAAGTTACCAAAACAATAAGAACAGGAGCAATCCAGGAAAGAACCTCGCCATATTCCCAATTCCATTGCTCTACAAAAAGATATTCGGAGAGATTTATAAAGAAGATAAGCTCCAACACTCCCGGTAAGTTATCCAACCATATATTCTTTTTAATATACCGCCGAAACTTAGGAAAGAGCCAACCTGCTATATACATGGCTACAAATATCCCACAAAAAACGAAATTGATAACTTTCATACCTTTCTATTATCTGATTACTCCTATCGGATATTGCATCGTGACACAATGCAGCGAGCCATGTTGTTTTATCAAAGCACGGCAGTCTACACCTACAATTTCATGCTTGGGAAAAGCCATTTGCAACACCTCTTTGGCATGCATATCATTCTCCGGCTGGTTATATGTGGGATATAACACTGCATCATTCATTATCAGAAAGTTGGCATACGTAGCAGGCAGCCTTTCGCCATCCGCTTCTATCTTATCGGCCATCGGCAATGCCAATAGTCTATAAGGTTCTCCGGCAAGTGTCCGGAACGTTTTAAGCTGTTCTTCCATTCGGTGCAGCTCCTCATAATGCTCGTCATTCACGTCCCTGCACTGCACATAGGCAATCGTATCCGGCGAACAAAAACGGGCAAGCGTATCTATATGACTGTCCGTATCATCTCCGGCCAGATAACCGTAATCCAGCCAAAGTACCCGTTCAAGATGGAATGTAGACCGAAGATACTCCTCAATCTCCACCTTATTCAACTGGCCGTTACGGTTAGGCGACAACAGGCATTCCGAAGTGGTAAGCAATGTTCCCATGCCGTCACTCTCAATGGAGCCGCCTTCCAGCACAAAGCCCAAACGGTTTATATACCGGCCTTTTAAGATTTCGGCTTCAACAGCCCGACGTGTAATTTGATTATCTTTATCCGAAGCAAACTTCAGCCCCCAGCCATTAAAAGTAAAATCAAGCAGAGACGGCCCTTCCGTATCTACCATAGTGACAGCTCCATGGTCGCGTGCCCAAGTATCATTCGTTTCACATTTCAGGAAACGAACATTATCCATATCCACTGTCGCGGAAATTTGCTTTCTTACCTCTTCAGGTTCCGGAGTTACAATCAACAGCAACTCCCGCTTGGCTATCTCGGAAGCAATGGCAATAAAACATTGCTGCACTTCTTCAAGCATATAGGCCCAATCCGTATCCGCATGAGGCCATGTAAGCTGTACGCCACTCTGTAATGCCCACTCCGCCGGCAGGTGAGGAGCGCGCGTTTCCACTTGAAAGGTCATGTTCTTACCGAAACGCACCTGACAGTCCTTTTCGGCAGCTCCGCCCAATGGAATTCCAACAAAATATCCCATATCAATTCTAAGTTATTTAATTCGTCAAGTAAGATAATGAAGCCTGAATACCGATGCTCCCTAATCTTAATTTACGCAAAGTTCTATTCTGCATTTCTAAAGTGCCACTTTAGAGTTCTGAAGTTCAACTCTACGCCGCTAAAGTTCAACTTTACGTTTCCCGTTCTCAACTTCAGGTTCGGCAATGCATTTTATTTCTTTTCTTCCTTAGGCTTCCTGTCAAAGAACGGGTTCTTGGAAGAGGCACTGACCGGAATGGCGAATACAGTCTTGCAATCTTTCAGCCAGTTCATTCGCTGTGCGGCCAGTCCGGCAGAGAACATTACCCGGGTATCTACCCGCATGTCGGCAGCCGTGGCACAAGCGGAGCCGACGGCAATCCCCACATCAACCGTATTCAAGGCACATGGCACACCTTCCGTACGCCCGGCACAAGTAGGAAAGCCACAATGACCGCAGTTCAATCCCTGCGCCTGCTCGCGCGTACCTATTATAACGACACATTCTGCCTGCAGGACATTTGCCGCATCACGCAGAAAGAACTTCATACCCAGTTCTTCTGCCATGGCATTCATTTTTTCTGAAAGTTTTTTCAGGTCTTCTCCTGTAACCAGTGCTGCTTCAATTACATCTACACCTTTCCCTTTAGGAGCTGTGCGTGCGGCAGTCATCATTTGCCTTGCCACGCCCAGCACATGTTCATGGCGGCAATCCCGTTCGTTCTGTATCATACTTTTTCTCCCGAATTAATTAGTGACACAAAGATAAAAGTATAAAGTTATGTATGCAAATCTTTTTTCCTTACCTTTGCAACTAACGACTAAAGAATTTATTTATGCTACAAATAGAGGATGCCAGTATTGCATACGGTAATGATGTGCTATTCTCCAACTTCAACCTGCAATTGGAGAGGGGAGAGATTACCAGCATTTCCGGCTCGTCGGGGTGTGGAAAAACATCTCTTCTCAATGCCATACTGGGATTTACTCCATTAAAAGAAGGACGTATTACGGTCAATGACATCGTATCGGATAAAAACAGCATAGACCTTATTCGCAAACAAATAGCCTGGATTCCACAAGAACTGGCACTACCGTTAGAATGGGTAAAAGACATGATACAACTGCCTTTCAGCCTGAAAGCCAATCGAGCCACACCGTTCTCCGAAAGGCAATTATTCAATTGCTTTGATGAATTAGGGCTTGAAAGAGAACTGTATTATAAACGTGTAAATGAAATATCCGGCGGTCAACGCCAACGTATGATGATAGCTGTAGCTTCCATGACCAACAAGCCGTTAATCATTGTGGACGAGCCAACTTCGGCACTCGATTCGGGCTCTACGGAAAGAGTTCTTGCCTTTTTACGGCATCAAACCCGAAAGGGAACCGCCATACTGGCGGTATCGCACGACATGGGTTTCGCCAAAGGATGCGACAGACATATAATAATGTAATAAACCTGATAAAAATAAAGCCATGAGTTTTGCCGAATTTGTTTTTGATATGATACGCCGTGATAAGGAGAACCGCAATTTACGCCTTCTTCGCCGGGAACGTCTCAACGAGCGTTTGGATAAAATGCACAAAGGGTGCGGCATGCCCCACAACACAACCGCAGAAGACATGGAGAAAATAACCAGACTTACCCGGCAAAAGGAATGTTCCGAACAGAAACATACCGTACGCATGATGCTGATTGTTATGGGAGTTTGCATTATTATTGCATCTGTATTGGTTTTCATATTTACCCGCTAATTCAAAGTATTCATGGGAACTATCGACATATCATACCTCAGCCTAGGTATCGGACTGCTCTTGCTGTCAATCCCATTATTCTATATATGGAAATTCAAGACCGGCCTGCTACGTGCAACCCTTATCGGTACGGCACGCATGATTGTGCAGCTTTTCTTCATCGGCATTTATCTGAAATACCTTTTTCTTTGGAATAATCCGTGGATTAATTTCCTGTGGGTAATCGTCATGATACTCGTAGCTTCGCAAACGGCACTGGCGCGTACACAACTGAAGCGCAAGATACTGCTGCTACCTATATCCGTAGGTTTCCTATGTAGCGTAATATGCGTGGGAATGTATTTTATAGGAATCGTGTTGCGTCTTGAAAATGTATTCAGCGCTCAATACTTCATCCCTATTTTCGGCATACTGATGGGAAACATGCTATCCAGCAATGTTATAGCCCTGAATACCTATTATAGCGGATTGAAACGCGAGCAACAGCTTTACCGCTATCTGCTTGGCAACGGGGCTACCCGTACAGAAGCGCAGGCGCCGTTTATCCGTCAGGCTATTATCAAGGCATTCAGTCCGCTCATCGCCAATATCTCCGTCATGGGCTTGGTGGCGATCCGGACAGGGTCGCCAGAGCCGGTCTCCCCTCCGGAGGCGGCGCCTCCGCCGCAGCCGGTCAGGGTGCCCAGCATCAGGATGGCTAGGACGGCCGCCTGCAGTCGATTCAGGATGTTCATAAGTTCAGCTTCCTCTCTTTTTGAAATAGCGCTCCAGCGCGCCCAGCGCCAGATCGCAGACAATGGCCAGCAGGGCGATCAGGATGCTGCCCGCCGCCGTCATGGCCGGATCGTAAATGGTGATTCCCCGGTAGACGGCCACGCCCAGGCCACCGGCCCCCACAAAGGAGGCAATGCCAGCCACGGAGATGGTCATGACCACCATGTTCCGCACGCCCGCCAGGATGACTCCGGCGGCCATGGGCAGCTTCACCCGAAACAGCGCCTGTGTCCCCGTACTGCCCATGCCCCTGGCTGCCTCCAGAATATCCGGGTCCAGTGTGGTGAGTCCCACGTAGGTGTTGTGCACCATGGGCATGATGCCGTAAACCGTCAGGGCAATAACGGCAGTCTTGTTGCCGATCCCGCTGAAGGGGATCAGGATGCCCAGCAGGGAGATGGCGGGAATGGTGTACAGCACGTTGCAGACGCCCATCACCGGCGGCGCGATACGGGGATGCTCCGCGATCCAGATGCCTGTCAAAAGACCGATCATGCCGGACATGGCGATGGCGGTCAGAGCCAGGCCGATGTGGGCCTGCAGCAATCCCGCGAACCAGTCTGCCCGCTGGGCGTACAGGCCCAAAATCCCTTGCAGCAGTTTCATGAACCGCTTACGGGTGCAGGCGGCGCACTGCGTCTGCCGGACAGGCCTCCGCGCAGCGGCCGCACTGGAGGCAGTGCGCCCAGTTGATGACATAGGGCGTTCCGGGAGTGATGCACTTCTGGGGACAGGCTGAGGCACAGGCGCCGCAGCCGATGCATGCATCCTGGATCACAAAGCCGTTGTACTCCTCCGTGTCCCCGCCGTAGGCAAATGTCTCCCGGCTGATGGGATAGTGGAGCAGGTCGAACCACTCGCCATGGCCCGCGTAGATGTGGAAGGCGTCCAGGATATAGCGGCTCTCACCGGGGTAGACCTCGTTCATGCCGGGATTCTGCGCAAAGACCTTGTCCACCCAGCTTTTGTCCACGACCCGCAGCTTCCCGGTGAATTTCAGGGACTGGCAGTCTGGACACATGGCTGCCAGGGCGATCTCTCCCGTCTCCACCAGCTGCTTGTAGAAGGGCTTGCCTCTGGAGGTGACAATATACATCCCATCGTCCTCTGCCAGCATCACGTTGATGATCCGGGCCTGGGGATGGCCCTCCGCATCCACCGTGGCGGCGGCTGCGATCTTCACCCGGCGGAACAGGTCCACGTATTTTTTTGCTTTTTCGTTCATGGAGAACACCCTTTCGTTTTCTGATCTGTGCCCCCATGGTAGCGCGGCAGGCGGCTTTCGTAAAGTACGCACAATCTTGTGGCATAGGCACCAACAGGTAACGAATGGGCAGCTGCAAGGTATCGCGGCATTTTGAGACCGGGAAAATTTTTCCCAGGATACGGCTTCACAGGGGTGTCTGCCTTGGCGCTTCAGGAGGCTTTCCCCGCCGCAGGCAAAAAGCCAGCCCCGCGCCTGCTGAGCGCGGGGCTGGCTCTCCTGCAAGATCGCATTTGATGCCGGTGTGTTCAATGCCATCCGGAGGCTGGTGAAGATCTCCGCGGGACCTCCGCCCCGCTCAATATCCGGCCTTGCCGCTGCCGGGCTGGCCGTAGGACCTGAATCGCTCCATGCCCCCCGCCATCTGCTCATCCGTCAGGATATTGGGCGTGCCGATGCACATGGTCCGGTACTGCAGCTCCGCGACGTACTCCAGATTACAGGCCAGGCCGTAAGCACTTTTGAGGTCCCTGCCGCAGGCCACCAGGCCGTGGTTGCCCAGCAGAACACCATCACTCTTGCCGCAGACCTCCATAGCCGCTTCCGCCAGCGCCTCTGTGCCAAACAGCTGATAGGGGGCACAGGGAACTTCCGCCGCGCCGAAGAGGCGGTACGGCGCGCAGGGGACGGTGGCTGCTCCGGTGTCGCCGATTGCATAGTGGACAGCCCGAAGGGGCTGGCCCAGCACGGCAAAGGTGGTGCAGTACATGGAGTGGGTGTGCACCACGGCCCTGGCGTGGGGCTTGTGGCGATAGAACGCGGTGTGCAGCGCCCACTCGCTGGAGGGCTTGCGGACGCCGTCCACAATGTTGGCCTCCAGGTCCGTGATGACCACGTCCTCCGGCGTGGTGGAGAAATAGTCCATGCCGGAGGGGCTGATGGCCATCAGTCCCTTTTCCGCGTTGCAGACGCTGATATTGCCGCTGGTTCCCGTGCTCAGACGGTCGGTGCTCATTTTCCTGCCGTATTCAACAACCAGCTCTCTTTCCTCCTGCATCAGCATAATTTGCTGCCTCCTGTTTTCATTTTCATTTTTAATTTCTGATATAGCTGCCCGTATGATTCCGGTTTTGCGGACACGCCGGAAAAGGCGGGCGGGGCTTCCGTCCCTTGCCTGATATGCAGCAGAGCACATTTCTCCCGGCGGAGAGGACCTACCCAGATTCCTTCCACACAGCCGGATCGGCCTGCCGGGGGTGCTCTTCGGCATCCGACCCAGCGCCGCAACCGGCATACCGTCCCCCTGCGTTTTCCAATTCTTCCGCCCGGCGGCCCTTTGCCGTCAATAGAACGGCTTGACGTCAGAGTCAAAATAGTTTCCCAGCAGATACGGCACATACACGCCCTTGTCCGTCACCACGCCGGAGATCAGATGCGGCGGCACTACGTCGAAGGAGGGGGAGATGGCCTTCACCCCGGGGAGCGTGTTGGGGATCCCCCGATAAGAGAGGACTTGGGCGGGGTCCCGCATCTCGATGACGATGTCGTCCTTCGTCCGCTTCTCCCGGTCCGGGATGCCGGTGACATAGTAGGGCACCCCGAAACACTTGGCCAGGATGGCGATCTGGAAAGTGCCGATCTTGTTGGCGATATGGCCGTCCCAGGCGATGGAGTCCGCCGCTGAGGTGAAGAGGTCGATGCCCTCCCGCTCCATGGCGTAGGCGATCATATTGTCTGTCAGGACCGTGGTATCGATGCCCATCTGGGCAAAGCAGCTGGACGTGAGCCGGGCCCCCTGTAAATAAGGCCGTGTCTCCGCGCAGTAGGCCCGGAAGGTCTTGTTCTGCCGCCTGGCGGCCCGGATCACTGTGCCGATGATGGTTTCGCCGAAGCACTGGGTCAGGATGGCGCCGCCATTGGGGATCAGATTCGCCAGATAATCCCCCACCACCTGCATGGTGCTGTACCGGCGGTTCAGGGACTCCACAGTGGATGCCACGATGGCCTCCACCGGATCCCGGCCCGCAGCCAGGGTCTCCTTCGCCACATCGGCAGTACCGGTTGGCGGTGGTGGGCCGGGCGTGTGCCAGGTCATAGGCCGCCTGCCGCAGGAACTCCTCCTGCTCCCGTGCGCCCTTGTCCCGGACCTGCCAGGCAGCCAGGGCCATGCCCATGCCCACGGCGGTATAGGGGCCCGCGCTCTGGGTCACCATGTCCGCGATGGCCTGTACCACCTCGTGGTAGTCCGTGCACACCACGAACCGGACCTCTGTGGGATAGACCCGGCGGTCCAGAATGCGGACTTTTCCCTTCTCAAACCACGCCACATGCTCATATTGCAGCAGGAACGGCATATCCCGGTCCATACGTTCCATCTTGCCGCCTCCTTTACGCCAGTATCCCGCGGAAAGCTCTGGTCACAGCGGAGCCATTCAGGCCGCTCTCCCGCTCCCGGATTAGGAAGATACCCATTTTAATCAGGGCCCGCTCCATGGGAATCCGGATGTCCGGGTCTGTGACGGAGGTGACCTCCATGACCTTGGAGTCGCCCACCACCCGTCGGATGATCTCCGTGCCCGCATAGCCGTAGGAGTCGGCCATGACGCCGTCCAGATACGCGCGGCAGAACCCCTCCGCCCGGTACAGGGGGAAGGTCACCAGCTCGTCGTACCTGGCGGTCAGCTTCTCCGCCGTCAGGTCGCACACGCCGCGGATGGTATCCTCCAGCGCCCGGGCAGCCGCCGTGTCCTGCGGCGCGGTAAAACAGCGGTTGGCCCAGGAGAAGAACAGGTTCCCGATGACGTTGCCGATATCATATCCCATGGGACCGTAAAAGGCGAATTCCGGATCAATGACCTTTACGCCCTGTTCGTTGGCAAAGATGGAGCCGGTGTGGAGATCCCCGTGGAGCAGCGCCTGGGCGTTGTTCATGAAGCCGTTTCGGAGCCTGCCCACCTCCCTGTGAAGGGCATCATTTTCATAGAGAAAGGTCCTGACAAAGTCCTCGTTCCCGGGGGTAACGATGTTGCGGCCCTTGTAGTTCCAGTAGGGTTCCGTCAGGACCAGATCCTCCGTGATGTCGCACAGCTCCGGATTGGTGAAGAACTGCACCCGGCGCTTTTTCTCCCGGCGGTCCAGCACCAGATCCGTGGTGGGCAGCAGGGACTGGGCCAGGAAGGTGGAGATGTTCTCCGCCAGATGGCCGTATATCCTGCCCGCCAGCAGCTCCTTGCGGAGGTTCCGATAGGCGGAGATATCCTCCATGGACAGAGCCGCCATGGTCTCGTCATAGTGGTAGACCTCCGGGATGTAATCCGGCGCCAGCCGGGACTCCAGCTGCAGGGCCTGCGCCTCGATCCTGCTCCGATAGATGTCCAGCGGCCGCCCGGAGGAGCGCAGCCGCTTGTCCGCCTGCTTGACGATGACCGAGCGGCCATCCCGCAGAGAGCGGACCCGGAAGACGTAGTTGATGTTGCCGTCGCCGATCTCCGTACAGGTGGTCTCCTCATCCGGGTCGAACCGGTGAAGAACCTCTGCCGCATAGCGCTTGACGTCATCCGGCTTCATGAGGAAAAATTCGCTGAATGCAGACATGGATCAAAGGACTCCCTTCTCATTGCGGACCGAAACGGACAGGCGCGGCTTTTACCCTCTCTTTTCAACCCGGGCAGGATTTCCCGCGTGTTTGAAAATGATGGGTAGACCGGGGCAGCGCCGTTTTGCAGCGGCCAGAGCCTGCCCGGCGGCCAGGGATGATCGGCCCTTCCCCGATTGACCATAGATACTTGTTTCTCTTGCCCCGGCCTGCCGGGATATTCCCCAGGCGTTCTGCCGGACAGGCCAAGGAAGCGTGGCATCTCCCTGTCCGTGGGCGATCAACCAAATCATACCATAAGACAGGGCCATTCTCAACAATATGTCCGGTATAACCGCTTAACTTTCAGGATTTCAACCGCCTCAATCATGCACACAAGCAGCTTGCGGCCGTCCCGCCCCGGCTGTCCGGTCCGGGATGCGATGCCGCGCCATTCCCAGGCGAGGATTCTGCTGACGGGGCCGCCTGCTTCCCTCCGGTGCCAACGCACGCTCCGGCAGCCCGGTTCCGCCTGTCATCATTCTGCCGGAACTCCTCCGGCGGAAGTCCGCCAGGACAGAGATTGCCAGGAGAATCCCCGGCCGTTGTCCGTCCATGCGGCGTGGCGCACAGCCATCCGCGAAACGCGAATCGCCGCATGAACGGCAGAAAAGGCATGGCAGCTTGCCATGCCTTTTCCGGCACCGGGTCCGGGGAACCCCAAAAGCGGCATACGGACCGCATCTCCATTCTCCGGCAGAGAGCGTGCCATATCGTGCTTTGTCTCCTCCGCACACGGCCGCAGGTCAGTGTTTGCGTCCTGCCGCAGTGCCTTTCCGCCGCCAGCGGATGAGCCAGCAAAAGCCGATCAACAGCCCGGCAAAGCCGACGGCCAGAATAACGACCGCCAGAGGACCGGCCCGCTCCGTCAGGCAGAAGGTGACCGTCCCGGTCTGGCTCTCCAGCAGCAGATACTGGCCGTCCAACCGGGCATCCGTCTTGGTCCAGCCATCCTCACTCAGCACCCAGAGGTCGTACCGCTTGCCGGGGTCCGGCAGGCGGCAGTGGACCGTGTAGGCCGCCTGTTCCAGGTCCGGGTCCTCCACCGTCACGGTATAGGCGGTGCCCGCATACTCCGCGCCGCCGTCCGTCCAGGCCACCTCTTCCGTGGTGTGGGAGACCTGTGCCCGGCTGCTGAAGCTGCCGTCCACCAGGATCTCCGGCAGCTCCCCGCCATCCGTCAGGGCGGAGGTGTAGGGGGTATACTCCGCCTCCAGGGTCTGGCTGGCAGTGAGGCAGGTGTAGTCCAGATCCGGCCAGGAGGCAGAGCAGCCCTTTTTCGCCGGAATCTCCGGCAGGGCGTCAATCCCCTCTCCGTACTGGAAGGGGACGACCTCTACCACCACGCCGTCCGCCACAAAGGTCAGCTCCAGCCGGGAGAAGGATTCCGGTACGCCGGGCGTGGTGCACAGGGTGTCAAAATCCACCGGTTCAGCATGGCCGGCGTAGCTGATCCCATCCAGAGCCCCCAGTCGTTCACTGGTAAAGGTGTTGTCGGATACGGCGGCATCGGCGTCCACATCTCCCGCCACGGCGCCCAGATAGGCGGAGCCCTCTTCGATTTCCACCAGCGTATGGCAGTTTTCCAGGGTGGCTCCCAGTC
>ERZ835080.1910-NODE-1910-length-12835-cov-3.777621_pt1 | contig 12835 bp, 13 predicted proteins | sample MGYA00519688_ERZ835080 | MGnify/ENA primary metagenome ERZ835080 (study PRJEB31850, sample SAMEA3708770) | human gut metagenome | biome: human gut; feature: human-associated habitat; material: faeces | place: China | collected 2014 ... | reverse complement strand
AAGCGCACGAAACGTCGTATTTGGCCGACTCGGCCAGCACCTTGAGTTTTTCGAGCACCGTCTCCTTCATGGCGGCAAGTTATCGCTTTTTTCGGGAAAAACAGAGGTCCCGCGGGTAATTTTTCGCTCTTTTTCCCGATGTCGCTGGGCGTGTGGAAAATAGGGAAAAACAAAAAACGGGGCGGTAAAAACCGCCCCGCTCCGTATGGTATGGGGAGAAACGCTCTCCCGGAGATCCGTTCTGAAATAAAATCCGGAATTAGTACCGGTTGCGACCGTAACCGCCGCCGTTGCCGCCGTAGCCTCCGCCACGGTTGCCGCCGTAACCGCCTCCGCGATTGCCGCCGTAGCCGCCCGAAGAGCGCTCCTCGCGGGGACGAGCCACGTTGACCGTGATCGTCTGACCCTCGAAGCTGGTTCCGTTGAGCTGGTCGATGGCCTTCTGACCCTCTTCCTCATTGGGCATCTCGACGAAGCCGAAACCGCGCGAACGGCCCGTCTCCCGGTCGGTAATAACGTTAGCCGACGCTACTTCGCCGAACTGCATGAATAAATTTCCTAAGCCCTCACTGCTCGTGCCCCAGCTCAGATGCGAAACATAAATGTTCATTCTCTTGATAAGTTAATTAAAAAAGTGTTATTTGTTACTGATAACTATTCGTACTGCATTCATTCCCCGCGTGCCGCGTTCGAGTTCGAACGTCACCCGGTCCCCTTCGGCAATGCCCGCCGGGGCGTTGGTGATGTGAAAAAAGTATTTCTCGGAACTGGCGGCATCCTTGATGAAGCCGTAGCCTTTGGATGCGGTGAAATATTCCACCCGGCCGCTCATCGGCTCCTCCTCCTCGATTTCCGACTGTCTCGGGACCGAAATTTCGATCTGCGAGGCGTCGATCTCCTCCTTGGGCTTCACATCCTGCGGGGTCGTGTGAAGGACGCCGTTTTCGTCGACATACGCCAGCATGTCCTCGAAACTGCGGCTCCCGCCGCTCAGACGCTCCTCCTTTTTCTTCTGCTTGTCCTGACGTTTGGTCTGCTTTAATTTCTCTCTTTCTCTCTTTCCCGATGTAATTCGTTTGGCCATTTATCAATTATTTTTTTGCAAATACCGAAGCGCACAAGGCGCACCGCTCCCAACAAAAGAGCAAGCTAATGAGGTCGATTTTGAGAATGGGGGAAACCGCGATGGACTGCGGGATCAAACACTTACAAAGAAAGATTCAAAACAAAACTCGATTGTTTGGCAACAAAGATACACATTTTATTCCAGAAATCCTATTTTTCCGGATTTTATCTCTTCCGCCGCATCTTTTTACCCGCCGAAAGCCCTCTGCCGCCCCTGTATTTCAAATTCGTTTCAGATTTACGCCCCAACTTTGCATCGCGGTTCCCCGGACTCTGCATATTTTTTGTACTTTTGTCCGACATGCAACCGAAAGAGAATTAACAGAAAGATACGATGAAAAAATTCCCGATCCTGCTCCTGCTGACCGCCTGCTGGTCGCTGGCCGCGGCACAGGAGAGGCCGCAGGTCCCTGCGGCGCAGAAACGCAACCTCCGCACCGAAATCATCGCGGCCGATTCGACCGGCGAACTGCTGGCACAGCTGCGCAACATGCCCAACATCGAGATCGGCAAGGGCATCACCTTCCGGCCCAAAAACGACTGGTTCGAACTGACGATGCGCTTCCGCATGCAGAACCTTCTGGCGCTGTCGTTCGACGACGACTTCACGCTCACCAAGACCGAAGCCCGTGTCAAACGGCTGCGGCTGCGCTTCGACGGTTACATCTATTCGCCCAAACTGGTCTACTCGGTCCAGCTGGGATTCACCTCCTACGACACAGAGCCGCTGCCCGGCGGCGACATGAACATCGTGCGCGACGCCATCGTCTACTACGTGCCCAACGCCACCTGGAACATCGGCTTCGGGCAGACCAAGATCAAGGCCAACCGCGCGCGGATCAACTCGTCGAGCGCCCTGCAATTCGTCGACCGGAGCATCGTCAACAGCGAATTCAACCTCGACCGCGACTTCGGGTTCTTCGGCGAATACAACATGCGCCACGGCGAGGGCTTCAACCTCTCGGCAAAGGGCTCCGTCACGCTGGGCGAAGGCCGCAACTGGGGCAGTTCGCCGACCGGAGGGCTGGCCTATACGGGGCGTCTGGAACTCTATCCGCTGGGACGCTTCAAGTCGAAGGGCGACGTCATCGAGGGCAACTACGAATTCGAGGAGCGGGTGAAGATTCTGCTCGCCGGAGCCTACTCCTACAACCACAAGGCCTCGCGGCTGAAGGGTCAGCGGGGAGCCGTGATGCCCGGCGACGCCACACGCAACCTGGGGTCCTATTTCGTCGATTTCATCCTCGAATACCGGGGCTTCGCCTTCTACACCGATTTCATGGGCCGTTCGTGCAGCGACCCGCTGTTCAGCCCCGAAACCGGAGCCTTCGTCTACAACGGGCAGGGTCTCAACGTGCAGACCAGCTACCTGTTCAACAAAAAATGGGAAATCGCCCTGCGCAACTCGACGCTGTTCCCGGACAGCGAAGTGCAGCCGCTGGCCGGATACCGCAACTGGAACCAGACCACGCTGGGCATCACGCGCTACATCATCGGCCACAGCCTCAAAGTGCAGGCCGACATGTCGTACAACACCCGGAGCAGGTCCATAGACCCCGATTACAACCGCTGGGAGATCCGCTTCCAGCTGGAGCTGGGGCTTTGACGGAGAGAAAAGGCCGTCCGAAAAGTCCCCCGAAAAAAGTCACCCCTGCCGGAAGCTCTCCGGCAGGGGTGAAATCGTAAAAATCAGACTTCTCGGGCGACACCTATATATATTACAGGATTTTCAGGGCAATCTGCGCGCACGCCTCGGCATCGGCCAGCGCGTGGTGGTGGTTTTCGAGTTCGAAGCCGCAGGCGGCGGAGACGGTGTGCAGCTGATGGTTGGGCAGGCGGCTGCCGAAGGTGCGGCGCGAGGCCCGACAGGTGCAGTAGAAGGTATAACCGGGCCAGGGCATGCCGTACAGTTCGAAGACGGCCCGCAGGCAGCCTTCGTCGAAGGGCGAGTTGTGGGCCACGAGCGGCAGCCCCTCGATACGGGGTTCGATTTCGCGCCACACCGACGCGAAATCGGGGGCATCAGCCGTATCTTCATAGCGCAGACCGTGGATGGCCGTCGTGAAATGGCTGTAAAAATTGGGACGGGGACGGATCAGGCGGTAAAACGTATCGACCACCTCGCCGCCGCGCACGACGACGACGCCCACCGAGCAGACGCTCGTGCGCTTGCCGTTGGCCGTTTCGAAATCTATGGCTGCAAAATCTTTCATCGTATCGGTATATGCGAGCTGCAAATATACGCATTTCCGCGTCGGAGCGTACACCCCGAGCGAAAAAACTCCGTGTTTCGCCGACAAGAGGCCCCGTTCCGATCAGGTCCCGGAAAGCTCCGCGGCATCGTCCCCGAGACCGATGGACTGCACCCGCTGTTCGAAATCCCGCTCCGGAACGAGCGAACGCAGCCGCATGCGCGAACGGTAGCTGTACACCGTATTGACCGAACAGTGCAGCAGTGCGGCGATGGTCGCCGTGTCGGTGATGCCCAGCCGGACCAGCGCGAAGATGCGCAGTTCGGTCGTGAGGCTTCCCGGACGGCGGACCCCGATGCGCGCATCGTCGGCGAGCAGGCGGTTGAACTCCCCGATGAACGAGGGGAAAAGCCCCAGGAAGGTGGTGTCGAAATTGTGGTAGAACTCTTTCAGTTCGTCGCTCCGGACATCGGTTCCGGCGTACTCGCGGCGCAGCTCGTCGGAACGGCCGTCGCGCAGCATCCGGCCGACATGACGGTAGGTGTCGGCCAGTTTGTAGATATATTCGGAGATCGTCTTCAGGAACCCGCCGATATAAACCTCCTTGATGCGGTTGGCGTCGGCGATGCGGATGTTCTGCCGGCTCAGGTCGGCATTGGTTTCGCGCAGGCTGACAGCCAGCTCGGCCAGTTTCCCGTTCGACTCGCGCAGGGTCTGCTGCACGGCGTTGAGCCGCCGGTTCTGGCGCAGGACGAACAGCACGCCTCCGATTGCCGAGAGGGCGAAAAGAAAAGCCAGAAGGATCAGCGCGACGTACATCGCGCGCAGACGGGCATTGCGCTCGCTGTACGCCTGCTCGATCTGGGGCAGAATCGCCATGTCGCGCCACGAACGGATGGGCGAATTGTAGGCCTGCGTGTCGTTGATCGCAACGCGGATACACCGCATCGCCCGTGCGGCGTCGCCCCGGCGCAGCAGCTCTTCGGCCACGGCGCCCAAGGCGCCGTAGTCGCGGACAGCTCCCTGCACGTCGGCCATGGCGGCGCGCACGAGCCATTCGAAACGCGCCGCTTCGTCGCCCCGGAACCTTTCGGTCTCCGAACGGTAGAACGCCGCCCGGGCATAGTCGTGCGACGCGGGCGGAGCGCATGCCAACGCACTGTCGCAGGCCGCGGCGGCACGGTCGTAATCCCCTTCGTCCACGGCGACGAGGTAGGCGAAATAGAAACGTTTCGAAATGTCGCCGGTGGTTTCCAGCGCACGGCGGGCGTAGTACTCCTCGCAGGCCCGAAACCGGTCGCGCTCCGCCCCCGGCTCGCTCTGGCTGCGGCACTCGCGGTTCTGGCGATGCTGCGCGGCATAATAGGCCGCCTGCGTCGCACGGCTCATATGCAGCGTGTCGGTCACTCCGGCCAGCACCCGGTCGGCTTCGAGGAAGCGGCCGTTCATGCTGTAACACATCGCCATGACCGATTTGGCGCGGATCGTCAGGTCGGCATTCCCCGCCCTTTCGGCCAGCGCGACATTCCGGCGCAGGTAGGCGATCGTCGAATCGCTCTGGTAGGCGAAATAACGCTCCGCGATCTCCGCCGTGACGGCATAACGCGCCCCGAACCCGAGGGTGTCGCCGCATAGCAGGGATTTGAGCGAGTCGAGGCGCGCTTCGTGGCGGAGCAGGAACTCCTCGCGGCGGTCGAGCAGACCGTCCAGGCGGCGAAGCAGCGTATGTATGTCCGAAGGTTCCCCGGCACGCAGGCCGGATGCGGAGACGACGAGAAAGGCCGCGAAAAGGAGAGGCAGTTTTTTCATTTCAGGCAACGGATTTGCACAAATATAACGATAAAAAGCATGCAAAAGCAAATTATCGGACCTGTTTTATTTGTATAATTCAACGCCATCCGAAACATCAATCAACTGGTTTTCAGAAAACTGACAGTTCATATCATTTATATTTTTCCGAAGAGCCGTTCCGGCGGGCCGTTCATGCGCTAACTTTGCAAAAGACAGAAACGCAAACCAATTCAAAAAACGATGAAAACCTCCGTAAAACTTTTGCTCGCCTTCGCAACGGCAGCCGCGGCGATCGCACCGGCCGCCGCCCAGCAGGTCGTAGCGTGGGACGAGGCCTACCGGCAGGCCGACGCCCGGATCGCACAGCTGACCCTCGACGAGAAGATCTCGTTCATGCGCGGCTACTCCTCGTTCTTCTTCTACGGCGTGCCCGAGAAAGGCATGCCCTACATCTATCTCTCCGATGCCACGCAGGGCGTGCACATGCGCGACAACCTGTCCGACCCGACGATGGTCCGCCAGCTGGAGCGTTCGACGGCCTTTCCGTGCCCGATCTCCCTCGCAGCGACCTTCAACCCGTCGCTGGCCTATCGTTATGCCGAAGCCGTGGGCGAAGAGTGCCGCGCCGGAGGCATCGAAGTCCTGCTGGGTCCGGGCATGAACATCTACCGCAACTCGCAGAACGGACGCAACTTCGAATACATGGGCGAAGATCCGCTGCTCGCCTCGGCGATGGTCGCCGAGTATGTGAAGGGCATGCAGTCGACGGGAACCGTGGCGTGTCTGAAACACTTCATCTGCAACGAGACGGAATTTTACCGCCGCCGCTCGAACTCGATCGTCGACGAACGGGCGCTGCACGAACTCTACCTGCCGCCGTTCAAGGCCGGCATCGACGCTGGCGTGGGTTACGTGATGACCTCCTACAACCGCCTCAACGGCGAGTGGGCCGGGCAGAACGCCGACCTGATCCGGCGCATCCTGCGCGGCGAGCTGGGATTCCGGGGCTGCGTGATGAGCGACTGGTCGTCGGTGAACGACACGGAGAAGGTGGTCAAGAGCGGCCAGAACGTCGAGATGCCGGGCCGCAAGGAGTTCTTCGGCGAGGTGCGCGCGCTGCTCAAGGAGGGCCGCATCACCGAAAAGGACATTGAGAAAATGATCCGCCCCAACATCGCCACGAGCATCGCCTTCGGACTTTATGACCGGGAGAAGTACGTTCCCGCCCTGCTGGAGAAATTCCCGGCGCACAAGCAGACCGGCTACGACGTGGCCGCCGAGGGCATCGTACTGCTGCGCAACAACGGCATCCTGCCCCTCGCCGAAGGCCGCAAAATCCTGCTGACGGGACGCTTCACCGAGCAGATTCCCCGCACGGGAGGCAGCACGTCGTCCTCGGCCGAAGTGCTGGGCTACGACAACGTGACGCTGACCGCGGCGCTCCGCGAGGTCTACGGCGATGCGGTCCGCGTCGTCGAAAAACCCTCCCGCGAGGAGCTGGCCGCCGCCGACGTGGTGCTGCTCTCGACGGGCACGATCGACGTGGAGTCGTTCGAACGCCCCTTCGCGCTGCCCAAGGAGGAGGAGGCCTTCATCCGCACGGCCGTCGAGTCCAATCCCAACACCATCGTGCTGGTCAACTCGGGTTCGGGAATCCGCATGGGCGGCTGGAACGACAAAGCCGCAGCGGTGATCTACGGCTGGTATCCGGGCCAGAGCGGCTTCACGGCGCTGGCCGACATTCTTTCGGGCAAACTGTCGCCCTCGGGCAAACTGCCCATGACCATCGAGAAGGAGTTCAACGACTCCCCCGCCAAAGGCACGATGCCCGCCGGCGCGGAGTTCTACAACAAGGCGCCCCGCGCCTACAACGAACGCCTGATCCAGCTCTACGACATCGACTACAAGGAGTCGGTGCTGGTCGGCTACCGCTGGTACGAGACCAAGGGCATCGCACCGCTCTACCCCTTCGGATTCGGACTTTCGTACACCACGTTCGAGCTTTCGAAACCCCGCGCCCCGAAGGCGTTCCCCGCCGACAAGCCGCTGAAGGTGAGCGTCACGCTGACCAACACGGGCGACCGCGAGGGCGCGGAGGTCGTGCAGCTCTACGTCACGGAGAACGCCCCGACGGTCCTCCGGCCGAAAAAGGAGCTGAAAGGCTTCCGGAAAGTGACCCTGGCCCCCGGCAAAAGCGCCGTCGTGGAGTTCGAACTCGACCGGCAGGCGCTGGCGTTCTGGGACATGCAGTCGCGCGGCTGGAAGGTCAACCCGGGCGAATACACCCTTTCGCTGGGAACCTCGTCGGCCGACATCGCCGCCACGCTGCCCGTCTCGGTGAAATAACCCCGCAGCGGCAAGAAAGGACCGCATCCGCGGAGAGTTCACTATTGACTATCGTAAACGAGGTTTCGGTTTCCAGGCCGTCGCCTCGTTTACTTTTTTTTGCCTTTCATTGCGCATCATGCTGAATTACAACATGCAGTCTCTCGCCTTCTCGCCCATTCCCGAACAGAATCCGATCGAAGCATACGGCAATATGCTGCATTCGGACGGATTCATCTCCGTTTCCGGCATAAATCGCCGAAAAATTTGCCGGTCCCGTATGAACCGTTAATTTTGTATATGGATTCAGTTTGTCGGAATGCGTAAATCGGTATTCATACTGCTAACGGTTTTCATGGCCTGCCTGCTCTGCAAGGAGTCGGGGAACAGGCCGGACACTCCATGGAAATTCACGAATGAAACGTTCCTAACCCGTGGGGGGGGGGGGAATTTACTTGCCGACCAATGGCAATGCGAATACGTCTATAATTCCGATTTAAGTCTTACCGGTGTCTTGCAGGAGTGCGAAAAAGCACGCACGTCCGTATCCATGTTCCAGCACGGAGCCCAAGGGCGCTCGCGTGCTGCGTTTTTATCAATGTGTTGCGTCACATACGGTATTTCGGGCGTTGCCGGACTCGTTGCAAGGGTGCACAGAAAAGGTTTCGCTGCCGGACTGCATGCCGTAGACCATTACGTCTACCGTCTGCGCCGGCTCATTATTTAGCCATGCGGCAAGAAGATTCACAAAAAGCCATGCACGCTGTTTACAGCGAAACAATCTATACCGGGCATCGCCGCCCAGGGCTTTTCCATAGCCCGTCCTAAACAAAAAATGCGCGTACACTGCGGCATAATGCCCGGCCGCATCAGGCCCCGACAATCAAGGCCCGCATGCGCTCCCCGTTTTCAAGCCCGTCACCGTGTCCTTCATTTTTTCACCCGCACCTCGTACAGGTCGCTGCGGCGGTCCTTGAGGTTGCAGACCTCTTTCGGAATTTCCATGACGACGGTCGGAATAGGCGAAACGCCCGCTGCGGATTGCAGTTCAGAACGATGCATATAAACAAAAGCAAACGAGGCGACGGTCTGGAAACCGAAACCTCGTTTACAACAGTGAATTTCCCGCGGATGCGGTCCTTTTTCATAACGGGAATCCCCCTACTCCCACTCGATGGTTGCGGGCGGTTTGGAGGAGATGTCGTAGACTACGCGGTTGACCCCCTTGACCTTGTTGATGATGTCGTTCGACACGTTGGCCAGGAACTCGTAGGGCAGGTGCACCCAGTCGGCCGTCATGCCGTCCGTGGAGGTCACGGCGCGCAGGGCCACGCAGCTCTCGTAGGTGCGCTCGTCGCCCATCACGCCGACGCTCTTCACCGGAAGCAGGACAGCCCCCGCCTGCCACACCTGGTCGTACAGCCCGGCGGCGCGCAGCGAGTCGATATAGATTTTGTCGACGTTCTGGAGGATTTCGACCTTCTCGGGCGTGATGTCGCCCAGAATGCGGATCGCAAGGCCCGGTCCCGGGAAGGGATGGCGGCCGATCAGCTGTTCGGAAATGCCCATCGAACGGCCCACGCGGCGCACCTCGTCCTTGAACAGCAGGCGCAGCGGCTCGACGATCTTCAGGTTCATCTTCTCGGGAAGCCCGCCGACGTTGTGGTGCGACTTGATCGTGGCCGAAGGGCCGTTGACCGAACACGACTCGATCACATCCGGATAGATCGTACCCTGCGCCAGCCACTTGACGTCCTTGATCTGAATGGCCTCCTCGTTGAAAACCTCCACGAAGTCGCGGCCGATGATCTTGCGCTTCCGCTCGGGGTCCGTAACGCCCGCCAGATCGCCCAGGAACTTGGCCGAGGCATTCACGCCCTTGACGTTCAGCCCCATGTGCTTATAGGACTCCAGCACCTCCCCGAACTCGTTCTTGCGCAGCAGGCCCGAGTCGACGAAGACGCAGTAGAGGTTCTTGCCGATGGCCTTGTGCAGCAGCACGGCCGCCACCGACGAATCCACGCCGCCCGAAAGCGCCAGCACGACCTTGTCGTCGCCCAGCTTCTCGCGCAGTTCGCGCACGGTAGCCTCCACAAAACCCTCCGAGGTCCACGACTGCCCGCAGCCGCAGATGTCCACGACGAAGTTTTTGAGCAGCTGCGTGCCGTCGGTCGAATGGTACACTTCGGGGTGGAACTGGATGCCCCACGTCTGCTCGCCCCCGACGTGGAAGGCGGCGACGCGCACGTCCTCGGTGCTGGCGATCAGTTCATAGTTGTCGGGCACGCGCGTAATGGTGTCGCCGTGCGACATCCACACCTGCGTGCGGGCCGGAAGGCCGCGCATCAGCGCATCCGAGGCGTCGCCCACGGTGAGCATCGCACGGCCGTATTCGCGGCTGGGCGCGGGCTGCACCTCGCCGCCGAAAGCCGAGGCGAGGAACTGCGCGCCGTAGCAGACGCCCAGCAGCGGCAGTTTGCCCTTGATGGCCGAAAGGTCGGGAGTCGGGGCCTGTGCGTCCCGCACGGAGAAGGGACTGCCCGAAAGAATCACGCCCCGCACCGACGCGTCTATCGCCGGAATTTTGTTGAAGGGGTGGATTTCGCAATAGACGTTCAGTTCGCGGACACGGCGTGCGATCAGCTGCGTGTACTGCGATCCGAAGTCGAGAATCAGGATTTTTTCCATATCAGTCGTTCAATTACTTTCCAAAATTTCGATAGCCCACCCACACGCGCCGGAGAAGATAACCCAACGCCGCCGCAAGGACCAGCGTACGCAGCACCGGGAGGCGGGTGATCAGCCATGCGGCGAACAGTGCGAACGCCGCCGCCAGAATCCACCAGTCGTATTTCGAAACCGGGAGTCCCATCTACCGTTCGCTCGAATAGTTGGGCGCCTCGCTCGTGATGGCTACGTCGTGCGGATGGCTCTCCTGCATGCCCGAAGCCGTGATGCGGATGAACCGGGCCTGCTTGAGCGTCTCGATGTCCTTCGCGCCGCAGTAGCCCATGCCCGAACGGACGCCGCCGATGAGCTGGTAAACCGTCTCGGAAAGGGAGCCCTTGAACGGCACGCGCGCGGCGATGCCTTCGGGAACGAGCTTGCTGATGTTGCCTTCGCAGCCCTTCTGGAAATAGCGGTCGGCCGACCCGGCCTTCATGGCGTCGATCGACCCCATGCCGCGGTAGGTCTTGAACTTGCGGCCGTTGAAGATGATCGTCTCGCCCGGAGCCTCCTCCGTGCCGGCGAACATCGAACCGATCATCACGCAGTCGCCGCCCGCAGCCAGCGCCTTGACCAGATCGCCCGAATAACGCAGTCCGCCGTCGGCGATCACCGGAACGCCGCTCTCGCGGGCCACGCAGGCCACGTCGTAGATGGCCGTCAGCTGGGGAACGCCCACACCCGCGATGATGCGCGTCGTGCAGATCGAACCGGGACCGATGCCGACCTTCACGCCGTCGGCGCCGTTCTCGATCAGGTAGCGCGCGGCCCCGCCCGTGGCGATGTTGCCCACCACCACGTCGAGCGACGGATAAACCTCCTTGATCCGCTTGAGCATCGAAACGATGTTGGCCGAATGGCCGTGCGCCGAGTCGAGCACCACGGCGTCGACGTCCTCGGCGACCAGCGCCTTCACGCGGTCCATCGCGTCGGGCGTAACGCCGACGCCGGCCGCCACGCGCAGGCGGCCCTTCGCGTCCTTGCAGGCATTGGGGTGATCCTGCACCTTGGTGATGTCCTTATAAGTGATCAGCCCCACCAGACGGCCTGCGTCGTCCACCACGGGGAGCTTTTCGATCTTGCTGTTGAGCAGTATTTCCTGGGCGTGGGAGAGTTCGGGATTGTGCGTCGTCACGAGGCGGTCGCCGGGCGTCATCACCTCCTCGATGCGGCGCGACATGTCGCGCTGGAAACGCAGGTCGCGGTTGGTGACGATGCCGATAAGCATCCTGTCCGCATCCACGACCGGAATGCCTCCGATCTTGTTCTCTTTCATCAGGTTCAGCGCGTCGCCGACGGTGTGGTCCTTGGAAATGGTCACCGGATCGTAGATCATGCCGTTCTCGGCGCGCTTCACCTTGCGGACTTGGGCCGCCTGCTCGGCGATCGTCATATTCTTGTGAATCACCCCGATACCCCCGGCACGAGCGATGGCGATCGCCATTTCGGCCTCGGTCACCGTATCCATGGCCGCCGAAGCGATCGGCGTGTTGATCTGAACGTTGCGGGAAAAGCGGGAGGCGATGCTAACTTCGCGCGGCAGCACTTCGGAGTAGGCGGGGATCAGAAGTACGTCATCGAAAGTCAGGCCTTCGGTCTGAATTTTATCTTCAAGGAACGACATGGTTTTGGGATATTAAAATTTGGGCAAAATTAACAAAATTCCGACGAATTACAACGCCCGTCCCGTCATTTTACCGAGATTTCAACATCCGTTCTCGAAAACCGGCCGATCCGCAACGCACCATGCCCGTTATCCGGCCCGGCTTGCGAACCGCCGCCCGAACGGAGCGGAGCGTCTTGTCGCCGCGTCACGCGGTCACAGGAACGTCACGACCGCGTTTCCCGGGACGAGGCATTCCTCGCCGCCGTGCAAGCGAAGAGCGCGGCCGGGTCCGATCGTAAGCCGGGCATCCGCTCCCTCATCGGAAAAATCCCGGCCCACCCGCACGGCGTATTCCCCCGCCGGAGGCAACAGCTTGCCGGATTCCACGCCGAGTACCGTCCCGTCGGCGGCAAGGCGGCCGCTCAGAAAATAGGGCGCGCCCAGACAGCGGGCCGCGTCGCGGAGGTTGCCTCCTGCCACCAGCCCCCGGATCACCGTCGAGCTGACCTTGTGCGCATCCACATCCTGCCGAGGCATCATCCGCACATCGAAGCCCGAGCGTCGGCCGAGTTCCGACAGCGAATCGAAATCGCCCCGTTTGTCGCGTCCCAGATGATGATTGTACCCTACCAGCAGCGTATCGACGTGCAAGCGCCCCACCAAATCGCGCTCCACGAACTCCTCCATCGAGAGACGGCTGAATTCGGGCGTGAAATCGACGACGACCGCATGGTCGATCCCCGTACCGGCGAGCAGCGCCAGCTTCTCGGGCAACGTATTGAGCAGCATGACGGGCGCGCTTCCCACTACCGAACGCGGATGCGGATCGAACGTCACCACGACGCTCTCCCCTCCCCGCTCGCGCGCGATGTCCGCGATCCGGCCCAGAATGGCCCGATGCCCCGCATGTACCCCGTCGTAGGAACCGATCGTAGCGGCGGGACGGCGAATCGGGGGCAGGCTGTCGAAATTGCGGTGAATCAGCATAGTCTCTGGCTATTCGGACGACGAATCGGAATTTTCCTCGGCCTCCTTGACGAAATAGGCCACTTTTTCGAGCAACGTCGTG
>ERZ835080.1905-NODE-1905-length-12890-cov-5.122400_pt1 | contig 12890 bp, 8 predicted proteins | sample MGYA00519688_ERZ835080 | MGnify/ENA primary metagenome ERZ835080 (study PRJEB31850, sample SAMEA3708770) | human gut metagenome | biome: human gut; feature: human-associated habitat; material: faeces | place: China | collected 2014 ... | reverse complement strand
ATTCATTTAATTAAGTCATAGAAGCGACGATGGATTTGCCTTCTGGGACAAAAGGTATAGGATAAGGAAACGTAAAGGAAGAAGGGTCTCTGGCGGATTTGCAGATCCGCCAGAGACCTGCGAAACGGAAAGAAGGTGATAAGGCATCATGGCCGCCGCCCGCTTTCTGGCTCGTATTTCTAAGGCATAGAAACATGAGCCAGTATAGCAGGCGGAAAAGAGAAACGCGGTGTTCGTCTTTTCGCCGCAAAGCCGCCCGCATTCATTGAGGTATTTCAACTCAGTTGATGAAGCCTGGTTCTGCTGGCATCCCTGCACTACGATGCAGGGACTTCCATAAAACGAGTTTTCAAATATAAAAAGTGTCGATTTTTGCATTACCCATAAGGCTTATGCGCGGTGGATTGCATACAAAAGTCGATTGAGAAAATCCGTTTCTGTGTTGGTGTGCGTGGCGTAACCGCCATGTTCATCAACACATCCTAAACTAATTGTCAAGATGGTATGAACGTAGTCGTTCATGTACCAAAAACATAAGAAAGGACGCAAAAATGCGTGCTATTACTATCGAGGATTTGAATGCTGCCGCTCATATCGGCGGAGCCGGAAGTTTGGTCATGCGTCAGGAGCTGGAACCCGCAAGTGGCCCGGATGGTGTGATTGCTCCTGCGAAATATACCATGGAGAAAGTCGCTACATATATATATGAGATGCGCTTCATGGAGGGGCGAGAAGAACCCGTAAAGGTAGTGCTCATCGACTCCAAGACGTCTTTTGCGAATCGTGCTGAAGGGACGACGACAGAAGCGATGCATAATGGTAGTGGAATCCTCTCTAAGATGCCTCATATCGCGGTCGAATATGACACTGTTGCCGGTAGGAAGACTTTCTATGATAATCAACTTCCACATCGTGCTTTTGACGGGCACATCCGCGTTGGAGAATATGAAGGTGCGTCCACTTCCCAAGCGGAGGCGTATATGAATGCGCGCAATTCTACCCTAGAGAATCTGCTCCCGCTTTTCGAATTGTCTCCCGAAACCGTCATCTTCGGAGGTTGGGATTCCACTCGTAGTAAGAATCAGTTGAGAATTCCATCCGTTCTGGTGGGAGAGACTTATGGTATTTTGGCTGAGCAGGAGGAAGATCCTGCAATTCACAGAGCAGGCGCTCGCGTTGATCCGGTTGGTGCCAGTGTAAACGTGGCATCTAAAGACGACCGCACGAAGATTGTCGGCGACAGCATCGATTTGAGCGATAGCACTAAGACAAGCTTTGAAAAGTCAGGGAAAGGCTCTGTCATTGGATTGGGGGCCATTCCTCCAAGTGCTAAGAAAGATTTGCTGGATGGTGTCTCTGTTCGTAGCGTCATTTCTACTCGTGTGTTGAGTTTCGCCACCGTGCGCACTTTCCATTTTGGTAAGGGTGTTGAAGGTGATGCGGCAATTCGCGCTCTTATTATTGCGGTACTTTTGCGAGATGTTGCTGGCTATGACGAGAACCCCTTTATTCGTGCGAATTGCTTCCTTGCGGAGAAGGATAAGCCGGCTGTGGTGTTGAACAAGCGCTATGGTGAAAAGGAGGAGTTGGAACCTCTTACCGTAAAAGCGACAGAGGCTCTTCTGGAAGAAGCTTATGCTCAGGCGCATGAGAAGGCTGGAATTACTTGGGAAGGCCAGGAATTCCTCGTCCAGGGCAATCCTGCGGTTCTTGCCAATGCGTCTGCCGAAGATGATTCGAAGGACAACAACTGATATGGCTTTTGCAATATCGGCCTATTTCCCGCTTGGTTTTTATCAGGGCAGCGATTCCGGCAGTAAACCAGAATCGTACCCTTCGCTCAATCGGTTGTACTCCGCGCTTGTTTCTGCGGCATATTTGACGTTTGGTTTCGAGAAGGTTGACGCTGAGTATGGACTGACAGATGAGCAAATTCATGATGCTTTGAATTGGTTCGAGGATAATCCTCCGCAAGAAATACTATTTCCCCGTGTTATCAGAGCTGGAAGCAGAGCTACTGTATACCGGAATAAGGGTAATGTTCAAAATAAGAAGAAACCTAAAGATAAGGTTTCCCCTGCAGAGGCTTACATCGCCACCGCATATGAGCAGTATCCTGAATCTGGAATGTTGCTGACTTGGGCATGGCATGAGAACCCTTCACCTGAAGTTTTTAAAACGCTGAATTTGCTTTGCGATGAAGTTCCTTATTTAGGTGAGGCTTGTTCCGTCGTGGAGCTGCATGCGCATGAGGACTATGTTTTCCCCGCTGCCGCCGAGGATTGTGTGTGGACGCTTTCTTCTGATTCAGCATTGGGGAGCATCTTCAGGAAGGGAAGGCCTCTCTCCTTTCCGAGGAGGGGCCGTCTCGATGATTTGAAGAAAGCGTTTGTCGCTGCGAACCCTGCGCCGAAAGGCAAGAAGAGAGCAGCATCTATCAGCGATAAGGAAGATGAACAAAATTTCCTTAACGAGTACCTTCCCCTGCAAACGGAGGGGCAGGCCAGATACATTCCTCCTTCTGCGCAGAAAGAGGACGCTCTCAAGGCTCCATGGGCAACAGTATTCTATCTCGAGATTGACAGAGTCGATGGCAAACAAGGAGATGACGGCAAGGCCGAATGGAGACCAGAAGAATCTGAACTTGTCGGTTGGGCCGTAGCGCTTCACCGTTTTCTTGTGAAGCAGTGGGGCCCTGATCCATCTCTTGCGCTGATTGGTAAATATGCTCCGGGCATGAGCAGACCAGCCAACAATGTGTCCATTCAGATTTTAGATTCCGGGTTTAAATTGGCATATGCCCAGAAGCTTCGGAAAGAACTCACTGGGAAAGGACCAGGCTTTCTGATTATGCTTCCGCATGACATGTTGAAATCTGATGTTCAAAAATTACATGATGTTTGTAAACGGACTAAGGGTAAAACCCTGTACTATGCACCGAACAAGCCTTCTTTGCAACTTGGGGATATTACGATAATCGATGCTGAGCATCTTTGGAAACCAGTGACTGAAGGGATGTGTCGATACTGGACACTCAGACCAATGGCCATTGCCGAGACGCGTCCCATTCCTAGTCCAAAACATAATCGTAAATGGGGTGTTCAAGAAGCCATCTGTCTGGCTTTGGGGCATGTTTGGCGCGACAGATATGCCCCTAAAGCCAATCAAGGGGGACAAGCTAAAGCTAGTCGAGAAGAGCGTTATTGGAATTTTGTAGATGCGGTAAAGGCAAAAACGTCAAACTTCCGCATCTTTGATTGGCGTGCTGTGTATCGCGTTAACATGGCGGATTACGTGCATCATACGGATTCCTCCAACGTTCTGCATGGTATGCAGGCATTGATTGCGATTTCCGATGCTGCAGATTCACTGGATTGTGCAGCAATGGCAATTGGCCAGAGTCGTCACTTAGGAGGGGGATTCTTGGTGCCAGTGGATTTTGATCTAAGTGCACTTCAACCGGATGAAAATTTCGGAAAGGGGGTTCCGGCATGGCTGAAATGAGCCTGGAACAAAGGCAGTATCTTACTGCGAAATTTGAAGAATTTGTTGCTGCAGTTCATTCAGATGTTAAGGAAAACCAGCCGGTTCGAAAGCCTTATCAATGGCAAATCAGGTTGATGCTACACGTTGCCGAGCATGGGTGTTGGCCGCAAGGCATCGGTGCTCCGACTGCATCGGGTAAAACGAGCGTGATTGACATTCATGTGTTCCTTAACGCTATGGCTGGTCTTATCTCCACTGAGGAGAGCGCGGATACTCAGATACTTGCTGACTTGCCATTGCAACGTATCCCACGCCGTTTGGCGCTTACTGTGAATCGTCGTTCATTGGTCGATGACCAGTTTGATGAGGCGTGCGCGTTGCAAAACAAGATGCAGTCTGAAAACGACAAAGACGATGGACTCGACGTATACCGCAAAGGTTTGAATCTACGTTCTGCTGTCAATGATGGAATCAAGCGTGAACTCCCGAATCCTCAGATGATTGTCGTTGAGCTTCGCGGTGGTGCTAGCCCGGATCGTGAGTGGCGCTATTATCCACAGACCTGTGCGGTAATTTGCGCAACACCGGACATGTTTGGTAGCCGCTTGTTATTCCGCGGCTATGGTACCAGTGCGACAATGCGTTCAATGGAGGCCGGGCTTCTTGCTTACGATACGGTGTTGATTGCAGATGAAGCACATCTGAGTCGACAGCTGTTGAGGACAGCACGGCAGGTGACTCGTATTGAGAATATGGCCATGACTTCTCTTACTGGTCAAGTCACTTCTTTGCAGGTTGTGGAAACTACCGCAACTCCTACATCCGATGATGTAGAAAGTCTGGTTTCCGTTAGGGAATCGGACTTCGGAATTGATTCTGCGCTGAGAAAGCGTCTTTGTACTTCAAAGCCTGTATTCACCAGTTTTGACTTTGAAAAACCTAAGGACGAAATAGAAGCGATTGCTTTACGGTGTTTTGAATTGATTCAAGACAATGAGAAATCTGATAGGTCTAGTGATTCGAACCCCCATGTTCTTGGCTGCATTCTGAATACCGTTGAGAATGCCAAAGCGGTCGCTAAAGAGCTTGATAAGCGGTGCAAGAAGGAAGGCATCCAACGTCCTATCGACGTATATGTCGGTCCGATGCGTGCTTATGATAAACGCAAGGTGGCTGAAAGGCTTAAGTCTGTCCCATCGATGAATCCGCAAAACGCACCATGTTGTATCATCGGCACACAGACTTTGGAGGTTGGCGTCGATGTTGATTTCGCTAACATGGTGACTGAAATTGCACCTGGTTCTGCGTTGGTGCAGCGTGCGGGACGAGTGAATCGTCGAGGACTAAGATCTAGTGGGCCCGTGTATGTGTTTGGTCTTGATTTGCGACAATCGACGGAAAAGAAGCAAACTAGGGCTACCATCCCGTATTCGCCTGAAGATATTCAGAAAACACGAGATTGGTTGAATGCTTTAAGTAAAACTGAGTCTGGCGACCCCGACATCAGTGCATGGTCTGTGAATCGGACTGTACTAGCAGGAACGCCAACCCCAGGAGAACGGCAGCGTAGGTTGCTATTCCAGCGTTTGGAACCGTGGGACGTTGAGAATCTTTCCGTCACCGACGAAGAACTGTGCGCTGACATAAGTGAGAGTGGTCTTCAGCAAGGGCATTCAGATCTCAATCTTTGGCTACGGGATGAACTAAATTCAGATGATCCTGATGTCAGCATCGTGGTGCGCCATCTACCTTGGGATGGCACACTGGCTACTCAGCTTTTGGAAGTGACTCAGCCTGAGAACGACGAGCTGTTTCCAGTTGGAAAGTGGTGTGGACTCGAGAGTCTCTTTAAAACATTGGCGAGACAAGATGATAAAGCCCATAGGAGAGGTGCGAGAATCGATACCGTCAACATTAGAGGGGAAAAAAGCACGGTTGAATTTCCTCACAGGGTGTTCAGGTACCGTGCTTCTGAGCCTGAAGGTCACCGTGTGGTGTGTTTGCGTGCGCAAGATGCTGCACAAAACACGGTGAAATCGGGCGACGTGCTCATTCTTGATGATTATGAGAAAGTCTTTTCTAAATTTTCTGAAGATTCCTTTGAGACTGCCGTCATCTTTGATCCAGAAGGCTCTGATAGCGCAAGCGACGTGTTCAATCGGTGTACTTCCTCTGCTTTAATAACGGATTCCTCCGTTTCGGATGATTCAAGAGTTGCTAAAGCGTTTCGGTTTATTCAGGAAATCGAAGAAGAAGAGTCTTCAGAAAACGGCGAGGAACTGTCTGATACTGCCGAAGAAGACATGCAGGAGTCGCTTCGCTTGCTTCGTGCGGCGACTGTTGGTGCAGTAGATTCGGCAGGGCGCGCAGAGAACAAGGAGTATTCTCTAATCTGGCATGTTGTCGAAGGCCCTGAAGTCCGTTATACCGACATCGGAGGCAATGCAGTTCAACGTAATGTCCAATGGGTTGTCAGCGGTGTATCTGAGAGTATGCCGGACTCTGAATCGAATCAGGAAATTCTGTCATCTAGGAAGAAAACACTGTTTTTGGGCGGTATTTCAAGTGATCCTGCCGAGCCTAGACGCAAAGAAGGCCATCAAAATCATGTCGCTCGACGCGCGCAAGCACTCGGTACTCTTATTGGGCTTGGCCCTATGATGGTGGAAGACTTGCGTATTGCCGGTGAATATCATGACGAAGGCAAGAAAGACAAGCGTTTCCAGAGAATGCTTTGCCGAAATCGACAGAAAGAAATTGAAAAAGGACCCTGGGCGAAAAGCCGATTATTCATATCTCGCTCATGGGAACAGGAATTCCGCAATACGTACAGACTTCACGGTTGGCGTCATGAGCAGCGTTCCGTCGTGGAATTCTTATATTCTTGCGAAAAGAATGAGCAACTGGCAATCATGAGTGAGTCTGATAAACAGCTTGTTGAGAGACTTATTGGCACATCACATGGTCATGGTCGTTCAGCATTTCGGCATGGAACAGAGTATCTACTTCCTCAGGAAGGAGGCGCCTCTCGTAATGCAAATCCAAGATTAAACGACATCTCGGATCGACTATTCGAAATGGGGGAATGGGAAACTCTTATTGACCGTACCAATCAGCGGTATGGTTTCTGGGGTGTTTCATACCTTGAGGCACTGCTTCGTGCGGCTGACATTACGTGTTCGAAAGAAGGTCTGTGATGAGTGTCGTTATTCCTGCGAATGCTACTGATGCATTTTCACATCTGTTCATGGTCGGTCTTGCTTCGATTCTCGAAGATGCCGACAGTGATAGGGTCTGCCTCTTCCGTTGGCGGGATACATTACAAGCGTTTGAGTTGAAGACCGATGATGGTTTAGATATCGAGCGGATGTCGGAAATCGTTAGCGAACATGCCCAAAGATGGTCACAATCATTGCCGTTGACATCCGAGAACGACTATACAGTCACTAAGGAGTCTGACATTCCCGGTGAAACATTCCATGCAACTATGTCTCCAAGATTAAGCAGTCTGGGCGTCCCTTGTGGGTGGCACAAGCTCCAGGAAGACAGAGAGGCTGCTATTGATGCTATGCAAACTGCTGGTGATTACCGTTATTTCGGCGCGCTTGGTCAACCCTCATACTGGTCTGGCGAACAGAGCGGCAAATTGCGTTCTGACTTTGGCGCTTCGCGGTGGGAGATGGTAACTCGTAATAAAGGCCAAGAGTTTATTGGTGGTCGATTGTTGCCTTTATCTCGGTGTGTTGCAGCACGATCCATCGAGAATGTTCGTGATGGGTTGCTCGGAACGAAAATAGAGGATGAAGTTGGGCACAACGATTCGATGAGCCGCGCGGCGACTGGACTTCATGCTCCGGCTAGAACGGATAATGCTCGAGCGTGGTGCGCCTTGGTAGGAGTTGCTGCTTTCCCAACTCGCGTTACAACTATTGGAAACGATAGGTCTCGTGACAGTAGTGCGGCATTATTCCAGCTTAAAGGACAAATTCGCTTCGCAATTTTGCCTTTGTTCGACCAATACTGGACAACATCGAAGTACCGTTCCATTGTTCGTAGTGAAGCACTCGCGAAATTTGGCATTCAATATGCTTGCACTGCTAGTGAGCAATCATATTTTGCAAGTGCATCGTCTGACTGGCTTGGGGAAAAAGGCGTTCTGGCATGTTGTTTCTTTAACCAGTTCATGTCGGATAACAAAAGTGCTCCAGAACGATGGCTAAAACCCGGCATAATCGTTCCAGTGAAGGAAATGGAATAGCAAGTACGGAGGAAACTTATGGAAGATGACCCCATTCCGATTAGTCTGGTCGCCAACTACATGTTTTGTCCACGTAGGGCATGGCTGGAATCGGTTGGAGAAAAAGTTGATTCGGATCAAATTATGCGAGGGACATACGACCATCGCAAGGTTGATAGATTCGATGGTGCTCCCGATGCGGATTCATATCAAGCTGTGAACATCAGGCATGAGGAATGGGGCGTTAGCGGCAAGCTTGATGCAGCCAAAATGACGGATGACGGTGTTGTTATTCGTGAATACAAGGCGACACCTGTGAAGCGAGCAATGACTATCACTGAGGCGATGCGAACGCAACTCGCTTTGCAGGCTGCTTGCCTTGAAGCCATGGGTTTTCATGTGGCAGGGACGGAAATTTTCTTCACCACTCACCATCGACGAGTCGACGTTGAACTCAATGAAGAAGACTTTGAGAACGCTCATAAGGCTGTGGAAGAGACCCGAGCGTTAATCAACTCTGAACAAGCGCCTGAGCCGTTGGAGGATAGCACGCGATGCATGCGTTGCTCTCACGTGGGAATCTGCCTGCCTGAAGAACGTAAGCTATGCGCGGTGGCGCATCGTGTGATGGTTTCATCCCCTGATAATCAAGTGACTCATCTTGCTACTCCTGGTTCGAAAGCCTTTATCAGGTCTGGGCGAATGATAGTTCAGAAAAACGGCGAAGAACTTGCCTCAATTCCAATTGACACCATGCAAGGATTGCAAATCTATGGTAATACCGACTTGTCGAGTGGTTTGATTCGTGAGTTGATGTGGCGTGATATTCCAATCGTTTGGTGCAGTGGAACGGGGCGTATGTATGGTTGGTCTGTTCCCTCGTATGGGCCTAATGGCGAACAACGTGTCGAGCAGCATGTGGCTTCTCATGAGGGCCGGCTTGGACTCGCACGAGAATTCATCATCGCCAAAATTCATAACCAGTCTGTTCTGTTGCGTCGCTCAGAGTCGGATAATCCAGTACTACCTCAGTTGCGACATATCGAAAAACAAGTCGGTAATGCGAACAGATGGCAGGACGTGCTTGGTCTTGAAGGAGAGTCTGCTGCATTATATTTTTCCCAGTTCAAGCATCTCATCAAAGTTGATCGTCAGGCTGAATGGCATTGGATTGCCCGTATGAGGCGGCCAGCGCCCGATGCGTTGAATTCTTTGCTTGATTTTACTTATACATTGTTGCTGTCTGATTGTGTCCGTGCGCTGATTTCTTGTGGGCTTGATCCTCATGCTGGCTTTCTGCACAGCAGCAAACGTAATAAGCCTGCGTTGGCACTGGACCTGATGGAAGAATTCAGAGCGCCAATTGCTGATTCTGTGGTGCAAACAGTAATCAACAACGGTGAAATCAACGCAACAGGATTTACAGATGCACTTGGATCGGTACGTATGATGGACGAAACTCGTAAAGCCGTAATCAAAGCATATGAACGAAGAATGGCTACAGAAATAACCCATCCCATCTTTAAATATAAGGCATCTTGGCGAAGGACTATTGAGATTCAAGCTCGGATGATTTTGGGATATCTCGACGGAACACAAGCTGAATATCGTGGAATCAGAATTCGCTAAGAAGCTATGGCATGGTTAACCAGAAACGTGGCTATTTAGTTGCATATGATGTGAGCGATGATTACCGTCGCAGTCATGTAGCGAAGATTCTTCAGCATTATGGAGAACGGCTGCAATACAGTGTTTTTCTGTTGCAAGTGCGCCCCTCAATGATGCTCAACGTACGTATGAAGATTGAGAAAGAGATTGACTATGGAACCGATTCTGTTGTGTTCTGCTCATTGGGGACAATTGCGCAGACGGAAGAGGGATTGGATTTTCTGGGGCATCGAGGATATGCAGACTTAGAAATTCCCACAATTATTTGATTTCAGTCAAAACGGCTGGGCTGTTTGATAACTAAAGAGTGTTTCGTCTTGCATGCGCACGAGAGGTGAATCACTTCTGAGACGCGCGGCAAGCGCTCGCATGCGGAAAATGGCGTTTCTGTGGGATTCAGCGTTCCCAGATTCGCATTTTTCATAGGGTATGAAGTACATCGCTCGCATAATTGCTTGAGATACATGTCACCACAACGCTCTACACTAAGACTATTCCTGAGCTCTAATACTCAGGACTTCATTGAGGTCATGACCCCTGACGGCACTCCGGTGCATCTGGACGAATTCCTGAGCTCTAATACTCAGGACTTCATTGAGGTGCCGACTACGCCATACGCAACAGATTCCGCGACGAAATTCCTGAGCTCTAATACTCAGGACTTCATTGAGGTTGTTCCTATCCAATGCCGTACAGAAAGCCAACCCGTAATTCCTGAGCTCTAATACTCAGGACTTCATTGAGGTAACTAACGTAAATTATGATTGGATTAGCATAACCGGTAATTCCTGAGCTCTAATACTCAGGACTTCATTGAGGTCGTCATAGCTTTCTTCTTGGTCTACGGCTTCGTCATTCCTGAGCTCTAATACTCAGGACTTCATTGAGGTGCGATTGATTTGAGTCCGCCTGCTTGCGAGAGTGCGAATTCCTGAGCTCTAATACTCAGGACTTCATTGAGGTGCGGACGACGCGGAATTCAAGAAATACGCGGGCCGATTCCTGAGCTCTAATACTCAGGACTTCATTGAGGTTGGTGTCAGACCGCGAACATGGGCTACTCACAGACCATTCCTGAGCTCTAATACTCAGGACTTCATTGAGGTCAGGATGAGGAGGAGTTTCGTCGGGAGCGGGCGGAGATTCCTGAGCTCTAATACTCAGGACTTCATTGAGGTTGCCGGATCTCAATCGTTCGGCGAGCTCGCTGACCGTATTCCTGAGCTCTAATACTCAGGACTTCATTGAGGTCTGATTTAGGCCGCCCTCATTGGCGACGGCTGTACGCAATTCCTGAGCTCTAATACTCAGGACTTCATTGAGGTACGCAGGTCGATCGGCAGACTGTTTTCGTGCACGGCATTCCTGAGCTCTAATACTCAGGACTTCATTGAGGTGAGGTGATGGAATCGAACCTACGGCAGGACGTACGCGGATTCCTGAGCTCTAATACTCAGGACTTCATTGAGGTACGTCGAAAACCGTGCCGATGTCATAACGGGGACTCATTCCTGAGCTCTAATACTCAGGACTTCATTGAGGTAGTTTCCGCAAGCTCGACGGCACCACCGGCACCGCCAATTCCTGAGCTCTAATACTCAGGACTTCATTGAGGTGGGTCATGCCGCTGAAAAGGGTGTCGTATTCTTCCGATTCCTGAGCTCTAATACTCAGGACTTCATTGAGGTATGAGGCGCGATGCGTGACCATTTCGTACCGGGTGCTATTCCTGAGCTCTAATACTCAGGACTTCATTGAGGTGCGAGCCGCACCAGCATCGGCCGCTTCACCGCAGGATTCCTGAGCTCTAATACTCAGGACTTCATTGAGGTGACAGCGGATACGCCAAGCCTTTGTTCGAACCGCCATAATTCCTGAGCTCTAATACTCAGGACTTCATTGAGGTCTGTCCGGTAAGCTTGTCGAGCTGGTCTTGCGCATATTCCTGAGCTCTAATACTCAGGACTTCATTGAGGTCGCGCAATCGCTCGGCTGGACTATCACGTCGGCGGTGATATTCCTGAGCTCTAATACTCAGGACTTCATTGAGGTCTATTGCACATGCTCGACCTGCATATACAGGCCGTCATTCCTGAGCTCTAATACTCAGGACTTCATTGAGGTACGCCGGTGTTCAGCAAGCAGGTACGTACCGTGGTCTAATTCCTGAGCTCTAATACTCAGGACTTCATTGAGGTTGGTCGCGACGGTTCTGCGAATGGTACCATACTTCCGATTCCTGAGCTCTAATACTCAGGACTTCATTGAGGTGTCCTGTATGCGCTCGACCATCACCCCAAACACAGATTCCTGAGCTCTAATACTCAGGACTTCATTGAGGTAGGTAAGCGCTCCAACTCACTTCGCCGTACCCCTAATTCCTGAGCTCTAATACTCAGGACTTCATTGAGGTACGACGGGTGCGGAACAACGCACCTATTCGACCGCTATTCCTGAGCTCTAATACTCAGGACTTCATTGAGGTTACCGGAAGCCGTACCATACTTGCCTTCACGCACCATTCCTGAGCTCTAATACTCAGGACTTCATTGAGGTAGGTTCATCGAGAACGCAGCCGCTGGCAGGCGCGCGACATTCCTGAGCTCTAATACTCAGGACTTCATTGAGGTTGGCAGAAAGTCGTGAAATAGTGCCGCCGTTCCAAGACATTCCTGAGCTCTAATACTCAGGACTTCATTGAGGTGCGCAAATAATAGGGATATAACCGACGTCAGCGCCACGATTCCTGAGCTCTAATACTCAGGACTTCATTGAGGTAAGATCAGCAACAGTGAGATCAAGTGCTTTCGCAATTGCCAATTCCTGAGCTCTAATACTCAGGACTTCATTGAGGTAGGATGTAGCTAGGATAGATCAGCCACACGTATGCAAGATTCCTGAGCTCTAATACTCAGGACTTCATTGAGGTAAGACGATGTCGCCGGGCTCGTGGGACGAGTCCAATTCCTGAGCTCTAATACTCAGGACTTCATTGAGGTTTGACCGGCATCATCAAAGCCATCATGCAAAACAATTCCTGAGCTCTAATACTCAGGACTTCATTGAGGTCTGGTCCGGGTCTGCGCCTTGTGCGGAGGCCAATGCATTCCTGAGCTCTAATACTCAGGACTTCATTGAGGTTCGATACGAGATTGGAGTCGCAATAATCCCTGATGGCGATTCCTGAGCTCTAATACTCAGGACTTCATTGAGGTCGGCCAGCAAGATATGAAACCTGATTCTACTGAAGGCATTCCTGAGCTCTAATACTCAGGACTTCATTGAGGTTGGTTTTCGAAGATGCTTCCGTATGCGGTGGTGGTTATTCCTGAGCTCTAATACTCAGGACTTCATTGAGGTACGACTTGCATTGCTTTTTGCGGTAGTGTTAGACCATTCCTGAGCTCTAATACTCAGGACTTCATTGAGGTGGCGGTAAATCATGGCTGTCTTTCGTCAAATAAATCCGCGTGTCGTCACCAGTTAATCTGAACACCAT
>ERZ835080.1886-NODE-1886-length-13071-cov-2.424324_pt1 | contig 13071 bp, 13 predicted proteins | sample MGYA00519688_ERZ835080 | MGnify/ENA primary metagenome ERZ835080 (study PRJEB31850, sample SAMEA3708770) | human gut metagenome | biome: human gut; feature: human-associated habitat; material: faeces | place: China | collected 2014 ... | reverse complement strand
TGTGCGTGGTGCGTGAGCTGCTGGGCAGCGGTAAGTTCGGCGGCGGCCTGCTGGGCGGCGGGCGCCTCCCCATTGGAAGCGCTATCCCCGATTTTGGGACACTGCGCCGGGCGGCCATGGACAACGAGTGGGCGCCGGAGAAACGCCTGAAGGAGGCGGCGGACGAGCTGGCAAAGCCCGCGGCATACCTGGCCCTGCCGTTCGGCGGCGGACAGATCAAGCGGGTGTTCGAGGCTATCGATGCTGTGCGCCGGGGCGGCGTGTACACCCTGGACGCGGAGGGCGAAGAGCAGCTGCAATACCCCGTCTACAATGACACCTTCTGGGAGGCGGTTGCGAACGGCCTGCGTGCCGCCGTTTTTGGGAGGACCTCCCTTCCAACAGGGCGGGAATGGGTCGAGAGCGGATTCGGCACCCTGAGCGCGAAGCAGACCGCCGCCTACAAGGGAATGGTGGATGTTGGGGTGCCGGGTGAGGAGGCATATTCGCTGGTGCAAGAGCTCCAGGGACTGAAGGCGGCAGAACAGCGGAAGACACTGCGGTCGGCCGATATCTCCGGAGACGGAAAGAGCGTGGTGTATTACGCCATGATGGCGTCCGACGATGAAATGGCGCTTATGGATGCCTTGGCAGGACAGAATGCGGACATGGGAGAAGTAACCCGTGTCTTGATGGAAATGAAGGACGAGGCGAGGAAGGAGGAAAACAAACGGAGCACAGTGGACATCCTGAGCGGGTCCAGCCTGACCGATGGGCAGAAGGCGGAAATCTTCCGGAGCACCGGCAGCGACAGCCTGGAAGAAAAACTCTCTGTGGCAGAGGAGTACGGTATCTCCGGCGGAGAGTGGATGGAAGCGGAAGAAGGCTTTGCCCAGGAGCGCGAGGAAGCAGAGGCCAAAAGCCTGACCCAGGAGATCGCGGAGGCTGTGATCCGGAACATGGACGGACTGGACAGGCAGGAGCGGGCCGCCATGTGGCAGCTCCAGAACAAAGGGTGGAACTGGAAGAGCAATCCCTTTGACCGGAAGGTTGGTCGGGAAATCTATGACCAGCAGCACGCAGAGGACGAGGATTGATGAAAAAATCCCCCGGGGATCATTCCCCGGGGGATTTGTCATTTCTATAAGGGCAGGAAAGACATTTTTCAGTGAAACGCTCTTGCAATTTCTCTTCGACCTTATCAATGCGCTGCTGCATTTCCTCTTCGTAGATCTCAACAAGTCGGGTATGTTCCTCCTCGACCGCGGTTCTAACTGCATAGTTTGTGTCTGCCTGAAAGAGTCTCTCGGCGCGTTCCCGTTCGTCCTCACGAATAGATTTTTCTAGTCCCTTTTGGGCGAGTATGTGAAGTGGATAGAATACGATAATAGCAGGGATGGAGAAAAAATATATTAAAACAACAGAAATAAACGCCAGAGCCTTCTGAAGAAATTCAAACTTATTCCTGTCCCCTAAATATATGCAAAGTTCCTTTAGATAGCACCCTATTGCGAAGAAAATGCTACACATGCCGAAAGTGCTAATGACATCCAACAAATTCATTGCAGTCTCCTTTCATGGATTACAGCGCGAACAGGGAGAATAACCATCCTCCTCTGCTTCATCGCGGGATAGTGGTATTTTTGAATTTTCCAAATAAGGACACCATGATTTGTGATATCTCGTTCCGGAGGATGTAATGTACACCGGGTCCTGGATACGACGATTCTCGGAAGTGCCTGCATCGTAGCCGCGGTTATACCCGGAACTATTGCCGTCACGGTAGCCCAGATCATACCCCTCCTGCCAAGCAGCGGAGACATCCGACCTATACTTGACCGCTCCAAAGCCAAGACCGCATACAAGAAGGACTACCACGGCGAGACAGATTATCCATGCCTTCTTTCTTTTCACAGACTATTTCCCTCTTTTTCAATCTGTTATGGGATATTACCATGACTATATCGCCAAATAATGGTAAAGTCAACTGAGATACTGAAGATTCCCATAAAAAGTGAGGGAACGGCGTGAAGGCAAACGATTATGAAGGGCGGCGGAATATCTCAGGCGAGCGGGTACGCATGAAGCGGCTGTCCATGCGCCTCTCTCAAGCGGCGCTGGCGGCGAAGGTTCAGACCGAAGGTGTGGTCCTGGAGCAGGACGCCATCAGCCGGATCGAGCTCGGGGAGCGGATGGTACAGGATTATGAGCTTTGGGCGCTGTCCAGTGTGTTGGGCGTCTCCGCTGACTGGCCTTTGTGAGGCGATATGATCTGAACGAAAAAATTTCTCCCATAGGCTATAAGCCTATGGGAGCGTTTTTTTATGACTTGGAAGGGATTGACAAATTCCGGCTTTTTATGGATTATTAAATTAAACTGACAAGGAGGCGGACGTGCTATGGAGCGGCAGTATAGTCACTTGACCTGGAAAAACCGGCTGAAAATCAGGCGGATGCTGGATGAACGGCGCAAGCCGAAGGAGATCGCCGATGCGCTCCACGTGCACACCTCCACCATCTACCGGGAGATCAAGCGGGGGCAGACGTGGCAAATGACCAGTGAGTGGGAGTATGTGCAAAAATACTGCCCGGAGACCGCGGAGCGGAAATACCGGGAGAACCTGCAGGCCAAGGGGCCGGACTTAAAAATCGGAAATGACCATGCCCTGGCCTCCTATCTGGAAGAGAAGATCGGGAAGGAGCACTATTCCCCGGCGGCGGCACTAGCCAAGATCAAGGAAGAAGGCCGGATCTTCTCTGTGGAGATCAGCGAATGGACGCTTTACAGCTACATTGACAAGGGCGTGTTCGCCACCATCACCAACAAAAGCCTGCCCACGGGGAAGAAAAAGAAGCATCCATACAGGAAGGTGCAGGAGGCTCGGCTGCCGAAAGGGGACGGGATCGAGGATCGCTCCGAAGAGATCAACAGCCGGAAGACGTTCGGGCATTGGGAGATGGACACTGTGGTCTCCGCCAGGCGGTCCAAGAAGCGGCTGCTTGTTCTGACAGAGCGACTGACCCGCTGGGAGATCATCGAGCTGATGAAGGACGGAACCAGCGCCAGCGTGGTGGCCGCGCTGAACCGGATGGAGCGGAAGCTGGGCTCCGCCGCGTTTCGGGAGATGTTCCGGTCTATCACCATCGACAACGGTGTGGAGTTCGCGGACTGCGCCGGCATGGAATCCTCCTGCCGGAGAAGCGGCGCCCGCACCCATGTCTACTACTGCCACCCGTACTCTGCCTACGAGCGCGGCAGCAACGAGGCAGCCAACCGGATTATCCGGCGCTTCCTGCCGAAAGGAACGGACTTCTCGAGCCTGACCCGGCAGAAGGTGAAAGAGATCGAGGCCTGGATGAATGACTACCCGCGGGAGAAGCTGGGGTGGAAGAGCGCAAACAGGGCCATTGCGGAACACGCAAGGGCCCTGTCGATAGATATTCAGAAACTGTGAATAAAAATTTTTCTGATTTTTTCGCACTTATCTATTGACTTTTCAGGAGTTTTCCCCGGATCGGCGGAAAATTCCCCGTTTTTGTCCCCCGAATGGGCTTGACAAACCGCTTCTTCTCATGATAATCTAACCGTACTAATACGGTTAATACAGTTGCAGGGGCTGCACCGCGGCCCCGCGGAAGGGAAGGTGAGCGGATGATCAGCCTGAATTATCGGGACTCCCGGCCCATTTACGAGCAGATCCGGGACGGACTGCGGAAGCTGATCGTCACCGGTGCGCTGAGCGCGGACGAAAAGCTGCCCTCAGTGCGGGCGCTGGCCGCCCAGCTGGCCATCAATCCCAATACCATCCAGCGAGCTTATAACGAGCTGGAGGGCGAGGGATACATCTACTCGGTCCCCGGCAAGGGAAGCTTCGCCGCCGCGAACGCGGCGGCGGACTCCGCCCGGCGGGCGGAGCTGCTGACCCAGGTGCGGGAGCTCCTCTCCGAGCTGCGGTATCTAGGGGTAAGCCAGCAGGAGCTGCTGAATCTGGTGAAGGAGGCGAGTCCGTCATGATCGAAGTGAATGGCCTGGTGAAGCCTTGTTTGAAGATGTAAATATCAAATTTACTGAGGGCAACTGCTACGGTCTCATCGGTGCAAACGGCGCCGGTAAGTCCACCCTGATCCGCCACCTGACGGGCATCTTCCGCCAGGACGCGGGCACGGTGCGCATCGGCGGCGAGGATGTGTGGGAGAACGCCGCCCTGAAGGCGCGGATCGCCGCCATCCCTGACGACTGGTACTACTTCCTTCAGTCCTCCATTCGGGATATGATGCGCTTTTACCGCGGATTTTATCCCGCTTTTTCCATGGAGCGGTATGAAAAGCTGAAGGAGGTCTTTCAGCTGGATGAAAAACGGCCTATCCGCCGCCTCAGCAAGGGTATGCAGAAGCAGGCGGCCTTCTGGCTGGCCCTGTGCTGCATGCCGGACTACCTGATTCTGGATGAGCCGGTGGACGGTCTGGACCCGGTGATGCGCCGGCAGGTGTGGTCTCTGGTGCTGGCGGATGTGGCCCAGCGAGGCACCACGGTGCTGGTTTCTTCCCACAACCTGCGGGAGCTGGAGGACGTCTGCGACCACGTGGGCATCATGGACCACGGCCGCGTGCTGCTGGAGCGGTCCCTGGCCCAGCTGCAGGACAACATGGTAAAGCTGCAGGTGGTGTTCCCCGACGGGATGACGGAGGTGCCGTCGGACCTGCCGGTGCTCCACGCCAGCCAAATCGGCCGCATCCATACCTTCATCATGCGGATGAGCGCCCAGGAGGCAGAGGACCGTCTGGCGGCGTACAGTCCCCTGCTGGTGGACGCAGTGCCCCTGACCCTGGAGGAGATCTTTATTTATGAGCTGGGAGGTGCGGACTATGCAGTCAAAGACATCGTACTTTAACGCCACGCTGTTCCGCAAGAACCTGACCCGGTTCTGGCCGCTGTGGGGCCTGGCGTCCTTTATCGGCGCTCTGTTCCCTCTGGCGGTGCTGCTGGATATGGTGCACCGGGGCTGGAACGTCCTCTCCGCACCGGACTTCACCGGTATGTACTATGATGCGGTGAGCGCCGTGCCCGTCATCAATCTGGTCTACGCCGCCCTCTGTGCCATGGCGGTGTGGAGCTATCTATACAACGCCCGCAGCGTGGGGCTGATGCACACCCTGCCTATCCGGCGGGAAGGGCTGTTCCTCACCAACTTCCTCTCCGGCCTCTCCATGACCCTGATTCCCTACGCGGTCACCGGGGTCCTGTGCGTCGTGGTCTCCCTGTGCGGCGGGGCCTTTGACGCCAAGGGGCTGGCCGTCACCGTCCTGGCAGTGCTGGGTGAGAGCTTCTTCTACTTCTCCAGCGCCACCTTCGTGGCCTTCATCACCGGCAACGCCTTTACCATGCCGCCGCTGTACGCCCTGCTCCACTTCCTGGCGGTGCTGCTGGACTGGCTGATCTCCTCCTTCGCCCAAGGGTTCATCTTCGGCTTTTCCACTTATTACACCGGGGTGGTGGAATGGCTCTCCCCCACCGTGTATCTGGTCAACAACGTCCGGTGCGCCCGGCAGTATGTGGAGGTCCAGCAGACGTTCCCCGATGGAACGCCTTACACCTCCCGCCTTTTGACCTCCGCAGACCTGGAGAGCTTCTGGCTGATCGGCGTCTACGCCCTGGTAGGACTGGCGCTGGCTGCCCTGGCCCTCATCCTCTACCGCAGGCGCCGCAGTGAGACCGCCGGCGACGTGGTGGCCGTGGGCTGGCTGCGGCCGGTGTTCCGGTACGGTGTGGCAGGGCTCTGTGCCCTGCTGGGCGGCCAGTTCCTCTACTCCCTGTTCTGGTATGGCTTCCAGCAGGGGGAATACTACGACACGCTGCCCATGGTGGTCTGCCTGCTGGCGGCAGGGGCCATCGGGTATTACGGCGCCTCCATGCTGCTGGCCAAGGCCTTCAAGGTGTTCCGGGGCAGCTGGAAGGGCCTGGGCATTGTGCTGGCGGGCTGTGCCCTGGTCTGCTGTGTGCTGCATTTCGACCTGCTGGGTGTGGCGGACCGGGTGCCGGAGGCCTCCCAGATCCAGACCCTGGAGATCCGGATTGCCGACAACACCTACACGCTCACGCCGGAGAAGGACGCGGACCTGCTGGAGCAGGTCAGGGCCCTCCATCAAACGGTGGTTGCCGACGAATCCTATGTTCGGGAGATGGAGGCCCGCAGATCTTCCACCTGGTCTGAGGATGAGACCCCCAACACGGCATACACCGGCCTGAATCTCACCTATACTCTGAAAAGCGGCACCCGGATAGACCGCTGGTACTCCCTGCTCATTACCCGGGACCGACTGGCCCAGCCAGAGACCTATGATTATCTGCTGGACCAGTTCGTGAACAGCGATACTGTAAAAGCCCGGCGCCTCCATCTGGATGACGATTTCTGGACGGTGAGCGGCGGCAGCCTGTACATTGACACTCGTGGCGAGGGCTACGAACTGGGCAGCCGGGAGGGTGACGCCATTCTCAAGGCAGTGGGCCGGGATCTGACCGCCGGGAACTGGGGGGATTACGACTGGTTCTCCGGCGACAGCGGCAGCAGCTATGCCATGGACCTGGGGCTGGACTTTGAAAGTGCAGACAAGGAGCGTTACGACTGGATCTCTGTCCATGTGACCCCTGCCATGACGGAGACGGTGGACTGCCTGGAGCGCCTCGGCCTGGTGACGAGGGCAGATCTCGTCACCTACCGGCAGCTGTATCCGGAGGACTATGGGGCGGACGGCTCCTCCATCTGGCAGGAGGTTCCGCACACGGGTGAGAATGCGGTGGTCTACACGGAGGACACCACTTCCGCCATGGTCTCCCCGGCATGAGGGGGGCAAGAACGCGGCGGCGCCGGAATCCCCGTTTTGCCGCTTTATGCCTGCTGCTGATCTTTGCCGCTGTGGGCGCCGCCGTCTGGCTGTGGGCCGGCCGGGGCCTTCCGGGAGAGGGCGTGGAGGTGCCGGACTATGTGCAGGCGGACCTCCTCACCGTGAACCCCTGGTCCCGGCCCGGCACGCCCCTGGAGAAGATCGATGGGATTGTGATCCACTACGTGGGCAACCCCGGCACCACGGCGAAGGCCAACCGGAACTACTTTGAATCCCTGTCCTCTGGGGAGACGGAGACATACGCCTCCAGCCACTTCATCGTGGGGCTGGAGGGTGAGGTCATCCAGTGCATTCCCCTGACGGAGATCGCCTACGCCTCCAATATCCGCAACGAGGACACCGTGGCCATCGAGGTCTGCCACCCGGACGAGACCGGGGCATTCTCCCCGGCCGCCTACCAGCAGGTGGTGGAGCTGACGGCCTGGCTGTGCCGGACCTTCGATCTGGATCCGGACACTGATGTGATCCGCCACTACGACGTGACGGAGAAGCTGTGTCCCCTCTATTATGTGGAGCATCCGGATGCCTGGGATGCCTTCCGGGCAGACGTTGCAGCAGAGATGGAGCGCCAGACCGAAGTCTCCTGACACGGAGCTTCAAAAATTTTTTGGTCCTCCGTGAAACAAAACGGCATTCTTGATCGTCTTATAAAGCAGAGGGAGATTTTACATCAAAGGGGGCCTTTTTCCATGGAGCAAAATCCGGCTGCCGCCACGCTCTGGCGCATGTGGGTGGATACCAAGCGGCGCATTGTCTCCTTCCACGAGGAGAAGGACTGCCAGCTGCTGGAGTTCCGCAGCCACGAGATGTTTTTGAGCTGCGTGGACCAATACGCCTGCAAGCAATACCGTTATCAATGACCCTGCGGGGCCTTTTCGTCCATATCCCGGCGGCTTCAGCCGCCTAAGGAGGCTTTTTGATCCATGTGGCAAAAACGCGGGCCAGCACTGCTGTGTCTCCTGCTGGCCACCGCACTGACGGTCTTTGCCGCCGCCCGCTCCCCCGCCGCTCCGCCCGGCGAAGTCCCTCCTCCGCAGACGCTGGAGGAGGAATCCCTGCTCTATGAAGAGACGCCGGTCCAGATTATCTCCCTGTTGGACCTGGAGCCGGTGGATACCCGGGCGTCTGCCAATCCCGTCCGGGTGGGGGGCGGCACCCTGGACCCTGTGGACCAGGCGGAGATGGCATCCGTTCTGGCGGAATGTACATTAAAAGACAACACCATCGTCAGGCTCTACGTTACAGCGGAGGGCCTGATCGATGGCGCTTTTTTGCGCCCTGGCGCCGGGTGGATCCGATTTGCCCGCCTGTACCGCGGCGCGGACCAGGGCCCCAATTACGCGGAAACCGCCGCCCTTACCGCCTGCTCCGGTATTCTGGGGCACGATGGCTTTCTGCTGCGGACCGACGGGCACTGCTCCGGCGTTTACTCCTATGATTACTACTGGTTCGACACTGCCGGGGACTTGCAGGTCCTCACCGCCAGGATGGACCCGGTGGCCCTGGACCTGGACGGGGACGGAACGGCGGAACTGGTCTGGGAGATCGCCGAGTGGCAGGGCGCGTTTTCCTTTTACTTCCGGCGGACAGACGGCGCCATCTGTTGTGTGACGCCGTCCGAATACATCGACGCATCGGGCCTGTTCCTGGCTGCGGTGGAGCAGGAGGGGCCCGGCCCGGTCCGGCTGATCTACCGCTATCACGGCACGGACGAGGATCAGGAACAGTTCTGCGCCGTGACGTTTCGGGACGGTGCCCTGGAGATTGAGATGGACCTTGTCTATGTCCCGGCCTCGCTGGAAGACACAGTCCCCCTTTCAGATCCCACAGCTGGCGGGGCCGCCCTGCCCCATGTGTCCATTACCGGCCCCGACGGCTGGACCATGGACGGTGCCGGGGAGGCGGCCTATCTGGATCTCTGGTCCCTTCTCTGGAACAGCCCATATCCCTCCTCGAAGGGGGCGGTGATCGTCCCCACCGATGCGCCGCTGGATGCGGAGACCACCTATACCGTCACCTTCTCCGATCCGCAGGCCGGGAACTCCTTTTCCTGGTCCCTGGACGCCGAGGGCATCTGCCGCCTGGACGGCATAGAGGGCAACTGCCGGATGGTGTCCACCGGTGTCGGCTCCCTGCCCGCATACTGTCACGATGTGCTGGAGCTCTACTGCCGGGCCAGCCGCACCGCCCGGAACTATGACGCGCAGGGCCGATGGCTGGGATGGGATTTGGTCCCGGATACGGTCGCCCCGGGCTAAAACGGGTATCTTTTGCAAAAACCGCCTTGACAAACGGCGAAAATGTGATACGATAGTCCGGTAAATGGAACATTCCGGCGTGGAAAAGGACGAGTAACCGGCATCCCTCCTGCAAAGAGAGCCGCCGTTTGGTGCAAGGCGGACGGGAGCTGCGGCGAAAATCACCTTGGAGCCTCCTGCTGAAAGACGACGCGAGTAAGCGTGGACGATTGATGCCCGTTACAGCATCGGCCCGTGGCAGCGGGCTGTGAGGGGCTGTTTCCCGCAAGGGCGCAGCAGCGAGAGTGGTACCGCAGAGTGTTTGCAAACGCTTTGTCTCTTGAAAAAGAGGCAAGGCGTTTTTGTTTTCTGAAGGGATGTGTATTCTGGTGAAATGCCCAAACTGCGGAAAGGAAATGGAAGAGGGAACTCTGCACACCCGGAATTACCCTTTCTGGACGCAGCAGGAGCTCCGATTCTTTCGGGCCCCCACAGACACCGTGGAGCTGGGCCCCATTGGCGATGACACCACCAGCGTGTTTACACGGGATCCGTTCCCGGAATTTCCCCATGCCATGCTCTGCCGGGAATGCGGCCTTGTCACCTTCCCGTGCAGCTTGATTGAAACCTCCAAAAAAGATAGCAAATAGGAGCTGGAACAGGAGGAGCTTTATGAAGTGTCCGTATTGTCAGCAGCAAATGCAGGAGGGCTTTCTCAGCAGCCGCTCCCCCGTTTTCTGGTCAGAGGAGGTGTCAGGCCTTCCCCTTCCCGCCAGGAAGGGAGATTTGCTTCTGGGTGGAAAGCTGGGGCTGGTTGTCCGCCCCCGGGCTTACCTCTGCCGGAGCTGTAAAACCGTCATTACCCAATATCAATAAAAATTCAGCAAACAGAATGGAAATAGGAGGAAAGATATGGACTACAACAAGACCATCAATCTGCCCAAGACCGACTTCCCCATGCGGGCGGGCCTGCCCAAGCGGGAGCCGGAGATGCTCAAGCGCTGGCAGGAGCAGGACGTGTACAACGAGCTGCTGAAGAAGAACGAGGGCAAGCCCCTCTTCAATCTCCACGACGGCCCGCCCTTTTCCAACGGCGGCATCCACATGGGCACCGCCATGAACAAGGCCCTCAAGGATATCATCACCCGATCCTACGCCATGCGGGGCTACTACACCCCCTATATCCCCGGCTGGGACAACCACGGTATGCCCATCGAGTCCGCCATTATCAAGCAGAACAAGCTGAACCACAAGGCTATGAGCATTCCGGACTTCCGCTCCGCCTGCCATGACTTTGCCCAGCATTATGTGGGCGTGCAGATGGACGCCTTCAAGCGCATGGGCGTCATCGGCGACTGGGAGCACCCCTACCTCACCATGAACCCCGGCTTTGAGGCTGAGGAGGTGAAGGTGTTCGGTGCCATGTACAAGAAGGGCTATATCTACAAGGATTTCAAGCCCGTCTACTGGTGCCCCCACGACGAGACCGCCCTGGCGGAGGCGGAGATCGAGTATCAGGACGACCCTTGCACCACTGTGTATGTGAAGTTCCCCATGCATGACGATCAGGGCAAGCTGAGCCATCTGGACAAGTCCAAGCTGAACTTCGTGATCTGGACCACCACCATCTGGACCCTGCCCGGCAACCTGGCCATCGCCCTGCACCCGCAGGAGGAGTACGCCGTGGTCCGTGCCGACGGCGGCGAGATGTATATCATGGCCCGGCCGCTGGTGGAAAAGGTCATGAAGATCGGCGGCGTGGAACACTACGAGATCGTGGAGACCCACCCCGGCGCCTTCTTCGAGAATATGCTGGCCAGCCACCCCTTCCTGCCTAAGACCAGCCGTCTGGTGCTGGCGGATTACGTCACCATGGACTCCGGTACCGGCTGCGTCCACACCGCTCCCGGCCACGGCCCCGATGACTACGAGGTGGGCCTGAAGTACAACCTGGAAATTCTGTCACCCATGGACGACGCCGCTGTCTTCCTGCCGACCGTTCCCCTTTTCGCGGGCATGAATGTTTTCGACGCCAACGAACCCGTGCTCGAAAAGCTGAAGGAAACCGGCGCGCTCATGAACTGCGGGCACATCACGCACTCCTATCCGTGCTGCTGGCGCTGCAAGAAGCCGCTCATTTTCCGCGCCACCACCCAGTGGTTCATCAGCATGGAAAAGAACGATCTCCGCAGGAAAGCCCTGGACGCCATTGACAACAAGGTAACCTGGATTCCCTCCTGGGGCCGCGAGCGTATCCACAACATGATCGCAACCCGTCCGGACTGGTGCATTTCCCGTCAGCGCCAGTGGGGCGTGCCCATCGTCGCCCTCGTCTGCGAGGACTGCGGCGAGGCCTGGAATGATCCCAAATGGATGCGTGAAATCAGCGACCGCTTCGCCAAACATCCCACGGGATGCGACTACTGGTTCGAGGCCGACCTCAAGGACATCGTCCCCGAAGGCCTCAAATGCCCGCACTGCGGAGGCCAGCACTGGCGCAAGGAAACGGATATTCTCGACGTCTGGTTTGATTCCGGCACCACCTGGTCCGCTGTGCTCAAACAGCGGCCCGAACTCCGCTATCCGGCAGACCTCTACCTTGAAGGCAGCGACCAGCACCGCGGCTGGTTCCACAGCTCTCTCCTGGTCTCCATCGGCAACGAAGGAATTCCTCCGTACAAGTCGGTTCTCACCCACGGCTACGTGGTCGACGGCAAGGGCATGAAGATGTCCAAGTCCCTCGGCAACGGCATCGCCCCCCAGGAACTCATTGATAAATATGGCGCTGACCTTGTCAGGCTCTGGGTATCGAGTGCCGATTACCGCGAGGACGTCCGTATTTCCCAGGATATCATCAACCGTCTCGTGGACGCGTACCGCCGCATCCGCAACACCTGCCGCTACATACTCGGCTGTGTTGACGGCGTGAAAACCGAGAATCTCCTTCCCCTGGACAAACTCCTGCCTCTTGACCGCTACGCCGTAAGCAAGGCAGCCGAAATCTACCGGAGCGTGCAGGAAGGCTACCAGTCCTACGACTTCCACAAGGTATACCACCTCCTGCATGAGTACTGCGTCACGGACCTTTCCGTGCTCTGCATCGACGTGCTCAAGGATCGTATCTACTGCTCGGCCAGAAACACCGTGGAGTTCCGCTCCGCCGTGACGGCCATGTACCACATCATAGAACTTCTGGTGCGCGACCTCGCCCCGATCCTCTCCTTCACGGCAGACGAGATCTTTGACTATCTTCCCGATTCGCTGAAAGAAGGCGCTCCCACCGTCTTCGCCCTGAAGCCCGTCGACTGCGCCTCCTGGATTCTTCCCGAGGACGCCCGCGGCGACTGGAAAGTCCTTCAGGACGTGCGCGGCGCCGTGACGAGAGCCATCGAGCCCCTGCGCCAGCAGGGTGTCATCGGGCATGCGCTCGACACGTCCATCACGCTCTACGTTTCCGATGACGTCAGGGGCGCCCTGGACAGAACGGGAGCCGACCTGAGGGAATGGTGCATCGTTTCCCAGATCCACGTTGAGGGGCTTGCTTCAAAGCCTGCCGATCTGGCCGAGGACAGCCTTTCCGCCGGCGTCGCCGTGAAGGTCGATAAGGCCGAGGGCGAAAAATGTCCCCGCTGCTGGATTTACTCCACCGAAATCGGCGCCGATCCTGCCCATCCTGACGTGTGCCCGCGCTGCGCGCACATGCTCGATGAGCTTGACGCCCACAAAGAGGGGAACAACTGATGTCGTCCCGGTGGCGCATTTTCTTCACCACTGCCGCGGCCGTTCTGGCGCTGGATCAGCTTACGAAGCTCTGGATTGTCAAAAATCTTACGCTGACAAGTGAAATACCCGTCATTCCCGGCTTTTTCAGCATAGTGAGCGTGCGCAACCGGGGCGCCGCATTCGGATTCCTCAACCGCTCTGACATCGACTGGCAGTTCTGGCTCTTTCT
>ERZ835080.1876-NODE-1876-length-13170-cov-4.894243_pt1 | contig 13170 bp, 17 predicted proteins | sample MGYA00519688_ERZ835080 | MGnify/ENA primary metagenome ERZ835080 (study PRJEB31850, sample SAMEA3708770) | human gut metagenome | biome: human gut; feature: human-associated habitat; material: faeces | place: China | collected 2014 ... | reverse complement strand
GTCCGGAGACAGAAAATAAAAATGTAAAAAATTGCAGAAAAAGTGATTGACAACAAGAGAAGTATTTGATATAGTTATCTAGTGTGCCGCACAGTGAGGTTTCCAAGGACTCCATAACGGAGGACACCATAACTGGCGAGTAATGATAATAGGAGGTGCAATATGTACGCGATTATTGCAACAGGTGGTAAGCAGTACAAAGTAGCAGAAGGCGATATCATTAATGTTGAGAAGCTTGGTGTAGCAGCTGGAGAGGCAGTTACATTTGACCAGGTACTTGCAGTTAACAACGGCGAGTTAGCAATCGGATGCCCAACCGTAGAGGGTGCAACCGTATCCGCTACAGTTGTTAAAGAAGGCAAAGGCAAAAAAGTTATCGTTTACAAGTATAAGAGAAAAACAGGTTACCACAAGAAAAACGGACACAGACAGCAGTATACAGCAGTTAAGATCGAAAAGATCAACGCGTAAGAAGCTGGTGGTTATATGATACGAGTAACCATTTATAAAAATGAAAAACATCAATGTGTAGGTTTCAAAGCACATGGTCATGCAGGATTCAGTGAAGAAGGACAGGATATTGTCTGCGCAGCTGTTTCCGTACTTACGATCAATACTTTGAATGCCATTGAGAAATTTGCGGATGACCGTACAAGCCTTGTATCCGATGAATCCAAAGGACTCATTGACTATCGACTTAAAGGTAATCCGACTCGCGAGGCAAAGCTTTTGCTTGACGCGATGGTTCTTGGTCTGGAAGAGATTGCAGAAGATGAGAACTACAGAGAATATATGGATTTGACATACGAGGAGGTGTAACAACCATGATGAAATTAAACCTTCAGTTTTTCGCTCATAAAAAAGGAGTTGGTTCTACAAAGAACGGTCGTGACTCTGAATCTAAGAGACTTGGAGCAAAAAGAGCAGACGGACAGTTTGTAAAAGCTGGTAACATCCTTTACAGACAGCGCGGAACAAAGATTCATCCAGGAATCAATGTAGGTCGCGGTGGTGACGATACATTATTTGCACTGGTTGACGGTGTTGTTCGTTTTGAAAGAAAAGGAAGAGATAAGAAACAGGTTTCTATCTATCCAGTAGCTGAATAAGCAGATTTAACAGAGGCTTCAAACTTTTTGGGTTTGAAGCCTTGTTTTTAGTCATAAATAAGGAGGACATATTATGTTTGCAGACAGAGCAAAAATATATATCCGATCCGGAAAGGGCGGCGACGGTCACGTCAGCTTTCGCAGGGAATTATATGTTCCGAATGGCGGTCCGGACGGAGGCGACGGCGGTCGTGGCGGTGATGTAATCTTTGAAGTGGACAAAGGTCTTAACACACTGGTAGATTTCCGTCACAAAACAAAATATAAAGCACAGGACGGAGAGGAAGGCGGCAAAAAGCGCTGCCATGGTAAGGATGCAAAGGATCTGATCCTGAAAGTTCCTGAAGGGACAGTTATCCGTGAAGCAGAGACCAATAAAGTCATTGCCGATATGTCGGGCGAGAACCAGCGCCAGATTATCTTAAAAGGCGGTAAGGGCGGTCTTGGAAATATGCATTTTGCAACCTCTACCATGCAGGTTCCGAAGTATGCACAGCCGGGAAAGCCTGCACAGGAACTCTGGGTGAATCTGGAACTTAAGGTGATCGCAGATGTTGGGCTTGTAGGTTTCCCGAATGTTGGTAAATCCACATTCCTTTCCCGTGTAACCAATGCACAGCCAAAGATTGCAAATTATCATTTCACAACACTCAGCCCGAACCTTGGAGTTGTAGATCTGGAAGGTGCAAAGGGATTTGTTATTGCAGATATTCCGGGACTGATTGAAGGAGCATCAGAAGGTGTCGGACTTGGACATGAATTTTTGCGTCATGTTGAACGTACCAAGATGATGATCCATGTTGTGGATGCGGCAGGTATCGAAGGACGTGATCCGGTTGAAGACATTTACAAGATCAACGCTGAGCTGGAAGCCTATAACAAAGAAATTTCCATGCGTCCACAGGTCATTGCAGCGAATAAGGTTGACTTGATCTATTCCGAAGATGAAGATCCGATCCAGAGACTGAGAGATGAGTTCGAGCCAAAAGGAATCAAGGTATTCCCGATTTCCGGTGTGACCGGAGAAGGGCTTTCTGATCTTCTTTACTATGTAAATAATGAACTTCAGAAGTTGGATGACAAGCCGATCGTATTTGAACAGGAATATTTCCCGGAAGAAGAGATCATCCACATGGATCTTCCATATACCGTGGAAAAAGAAGACGATATATTTGTAGTAGAGGGACCAAAGATCGAAAAGATGCTTGGTTACACCAATCTGGATTCCGAGAAGGGATTTGCTTTCTTCCAGAAATTTCTGAAAGAAACCGGTATCCTTGAACAGCTTGAAAATGCAGGTGTTCAGGAAGGCGATACTATCCGTATGTACGGTCTTCAGTTTGAATATTACCGTTAGAAAAGAACATAATTTCAGAAAGGAGAAGTTTTATGACTTCCAAACAGAGAGCTTATTTAAAGAGCCTTGCGATGACAATGGATCCGATCCTTCAGATCGGTAAATCCAGCGTAACACCAGAACTTACCGCAGCTGTTGCAGAAGCGCTTGAAGCAAGAGAGCTGATCAAGCTTCACGTTCTTCAGAACTGTGGAGATGATCTGCGTGGAATGGCAGAGATCCTTGCAGAGCGTACACGTTCCCAGGTGGTACAGGTTATCGGAAGAAAAATCGTTCTTTATAAAGAGGGAAAAGACGACAAGAAGAAAATCGTTCTTCCTTAATGAGTGGAGTATAGATTATGAGAATCGGTATTATGGGCGGAACATTTGATCCCATCCACAACGGGCATCTGATGCTTGGTGAATATGCATACCAGCAGTTCCATCTGGATGAAGTGTGGTATATGCCAAACGGCAATCCGCCCCATAAATCAAATCCGGAAATACGAAAAGATTTACAGGACCGTGCCGAAATGACACGCCTTGCAATTGAAGAGATCCCGTATTTCCGGCTTTGTACCTATGAAATGGATCGAAAGGAAACTTCGTACTCCTATCAGACAATGGAGTATTTTAAAGAGACTTATCCGCAGGATGAATTTTATTTTATCATCGGTGCGGATTCTCTTTTCAATCTGGAAACCTGGAAATGTCCGGAAAGACTTCTGAAAACAGCGGTCATCCTGGCAGCATATCGGGATGATGCAGGAGCGCCGAAAGAAATGCGCCGTCAGATCACATATTTGAAAGAAAAGTATGCATGTGATATCCGGCTTCTCCGTACCCCTGTGATGCCGGTTTCTTCCAGTGAGATCCGGCAGATGATCCGAGGAGGAGAGATAGAAGATCTTCCGATTCCGAAAAAGGTTGCAGATTATATAGATTTGAACAGATTATATCAGGTGAGTGAACATGACGGAAACAATACTTAAGATGCAGAAAAAAGTAAAACGGTACCTGGATAAAGACCGTTATGATCATACGATCGGTGTGATGCATACGGCAGGCTGCCTTGCCATGCGTTATGGTGCCAATCTGGAGCAGGCTTTGACGGCAGGACTTTTACATGACTGTGCAAAATGTGTGCCGGCAGATGAAAAGATTAAGCTCTGCGAGAAAAATCATATCGAAATTTCCGATGCAGAGTACAAAAATCCGGGACTTCTGCACGCAAAGCTGGGCGCATTTTTTGCCTGGAAAAAATATGGAATAGAAAATGAAGAGATTCTACGATCGATCGAGTCTCATACAACCGGTCGTCCGAATATGTCTCTGCTTGATAAGATCATTTATATCGCAGATTATATTGAGCCGGGAAGAGATGTTGCACCAAATCTTCCGGAAGTACGTGCGCTTGCATTTGTAGATATCGATGCATGTCTTTACCGTATTCTGGAAGATACACTTGCATATCTTGCCGAAAAAGGTGCAACGTTAGATCCTGCGACGGAAGAGACATTTTTATATTATAAGAACCTGAAAAACAGTGATTCCGAAAAGGAGGACAAAAACTGATGCAGACAATCGAACAGTCAAGAGAGATGGCAAAACTTGCCTGCGAAGCACTCGCTGACAAAAAAGGCGAAGATATCCGTGTAATTGACATTGCAGGAATCTCTGTGCTTGCAGATTATTTTATCATTGCAAACGGAACCAACGAAAGCCAGGTAAGAGCACTGGTTGACAATGTTGAAGAGACACTCGGAAAAGCAGGATACGAAGTCAAACAGCGTGAAGGCTATGGCCTTGGAAGCTGGGTGCTTCTTGACTTTGGCGACATTATCGTTCATGTATTTGACAGAGAAAACCGTGTTTTCTATGATCTGGAAAGAATCTGGAGAGACGGAAAACAGGTTGATCCGGAAGAATTATAAAAAAATTCAAAATGAGAATGTGCTTCGGCACATTCTTTTTTTAAATGTGAAAAGCAGGGCATGCGCCCTGCTTTTCTGATACAATTATTCAAGATATATAAGCTTATTCACAAAGTCTTGAGAATGCATCCGCAACAAACTGAACTTTAGTTCCAACAATAACCTGTACAGAAGTTTTTCCAGGTCTAATAACACCTGCAACACCTGCAGATTTGATCACTTTGTCGTTAACTGCAGTCATATCTTTTACTTCCAGTCTCAGTCTTGTTACACAGTTGTCGATGCTTGCAATGTTTTCCTTTCCGCCGCAACCTTCAAGAATCTTTGCTGCGATAGCTGTAAAGTCATCACTTGCTAATTCTACATTTTTTTCTGCTTCCAGATCGTCATCATCTTCTCTACCCGGTGTCTTCAGATCAAATTTCTTGATCGCAAAGAGGAATACAAAGTAAAATACCAAAAAAGCTGCGATTCCAAGAGGAATGATGAGCCATATCTTAGCTGCTGCCGGAAGAGAAGAAGAGAAGAATAAGTCCATCGCACCTGCTGAGAATGAGAATCCTGCACGGAATCCAAGAGCAACCGTGATCATTGTGAAGATACCATAAAGTGCTGCATAAATTACATAAAGTACCGGTGCAAGGAACATGAATCCGAATTCGAACGGTTCAGTTACACCACAGATGAATGCACAAATAGCTGCAGAAGCTACAAGTCCGATTGCAACTTTCTTTTTCGCCGGTTTTGCACATTTTACCATAGCAAGAGCTGCACCAGGGATACCAAACATCATACATGGGAAGAATCCTGACATGTACATTCCAAGACTCCATGATACGTCTGCAGATGTTTCACCAGCCCAGAAGTGCTGTAAGTCACCAAGACCGATCGTATCAAACCAGAATACATTGTTCAGTGCGTGATGTAATCCGGTAGGAATGAGCAGACGGTTGAGGAATGCATAGATACCGGCTCCTACAACATCCAGTCCAACGATTCCTTTTCCAATAGCAACAAGTGCTCCGAAAAGTAATGGCCATACGAATAATAAAACAACAGATGCAAGAATAGAAACAACTCCGGCAATAATTGCTACACAGCGTTTTCCACTGAAGAAAGACAACCAGTCCGGAAGCTTTGTGCTTTTGAATTTGTTGTAGCACACAGATCCGATGATACCTGCAAGAATACCGATAAACGGGTTTGCGATTTTGTCGAAGGCAAGTGTCTTTGTTGCACTGTCTGCGATAGAAGGCATGATCGTTGTAACAAATCCTGTTGAAAGAAGTGTTGTCATCATAAGCCATGAAGCAAGAGCAGCGATACCACCTGTACCATCATTTTTTTCAGACATACCGACACCGACACCGATTGCAAAAAGAATTGCCATGTTGTCGATCAAAGCTCCACCTGCCCAAGTTTTTGTAAGAATTTCATGTTTTTCCTCCTTAGAAATAAAATAAAAGTATACACTAAACTGGACCATTCCAGTCAGCTTCGATTGAAAAAGCACAGATCCTAGGATAATTTAAGCACAGCATCCTCCAGTGTGACTTCGCCTTTCTTCTGAAGGGCTATTTTTCCATAAGTATCTGTATTACAGATGAGTACCGGAGTAATGGTATTTAATCCGGCTGCCTGGATCTTATCCAGATCAACTTCCATCAGGAGATCTCCCTGTTTTACCTTGTCACCTGCAACAACATGGGGGGTAAAAGGTTCTCCTTTCAGTGTAACGGTATCAAGACCGATATGGATCAGAATCTCTGTTCCCTGGGTGCTTGTCATAGTAACGGCGTGAAGAGTATCAAATACCATACTCACTTCCCCATCTGCCGGTGCATAGACCTTTCCCTCGGAAGGAATGACTGCAAATCCGTCTCCTAATATTTTATCCGCAAAAGTCGAATCCGGAACTTCTGTGATCGGTACGACTTTTCCGTTACACGGGGAGTGGAGTAGATTCCCCTTATTTTTTCCTTTAAATAAACCTAACATGTGATCTCCTTTCCATCTACATAGACGCTTACTATATTCAAATCTTTATCTAAAAGCACAAAATCTGCTTTCTTACCAGCGGAGATACTTCCGACCTCATGGAAAATTCCGATTTCTTTTGCCGGATTTTCAGATGCGCACATGACTGCTGTTTCAAACGGAAGGCCGACTTTCTTAACCACAAAACGCACACAGTCCATAAGATTCGTAGCAGAACCAGCAATTGTTCCATCATGCAGGGTAGCAAGATTGCCTTTTACCTTTACCGGCTGTCCGCCAAGGGTGTAATCTCCATCATTCAGACCAGTTGCTCGCATACTGTCACTGATCAGGATCATACGCTTCGCACCAAACATGGCAAAGGTTGCGCGGATCACAGACGGATGAATATGTACACCGTCACAGATCAGCTCTGCATGGCATGTTTCAGAATCCCTAACTGCACCGATCACGCCCGGATTTCTATGATTCAATGGTGGCATTGCATTGTACAAATGGGTCGCATGGGAAGCACCATGCTGAATGGCTTCTTTTGCAGTATCATAATCCGATGCGGTATGCGCAAGGGATATAACCACCTCATCCTTTGCTTTCTCGATAAATTCCATGGCTCCCGGTTCTTCCGGTGCAAGATCCACCAGTTTGATCAGTCCCTTTGCCGCTTTTTGAAGCCGGCAGAAATATTCATAATCACACTGCAGGATATTTTCTTCTGCCTGGGCACCTTTTTTGGAAGCACTGATAAATGGTCCTTCCATATTGATACCGACCAGGTGTGCACCGCCATTGTAGGCGTAATCACCTGCATTTTTCATGACATTTAAAAGCTCGTCTTTAGCAATTGTCATGGTAGCCGGACAGACAGAAGTCACACCGATGGACGCTTCATATCTCGTAATGATATCCAGTGCTTCTTTTGTACCGTCGCACATGTCTGCTCCCATGCATCCGTGAAAATGAATGTCCACAAGTCCCGGAATCATATAAAGTCCCTGGGCATCCACGATCTGGGCATCCTGTTCCGAAAAATCCGAAAAACTTACAAATCTGCCATTTTCTACAACTGCATTCCCGTTCACAAAAGTATGATTTTCTGTATAAATTGACGCATTTTTAATGATCATTTTCAAAACCTCCGTTCCTTACAGACATGATTATAAAGGAAGTTTGCTAAGTGCAGCTTCGTCAGCTACCAAAGTCACATCATTATGCAGCTGTAAAACAGAAGCAGGAACCTTCGGTGTGATCGGACCAAAGAAAGCATCTCTTACGATTTCTGCTTTATCTTCGCCACTTGCAACGATCAGGATTTTCTTTGCCTGCATGATCGTCTTGATTCCCATTGTATAAGCCTGTTTCGGAACATCGTCAGCTGAAGCAAAGAAACGTTTGTTTGCTTCGATGGTAGACTGAGTCAGATTTACACAATGAACCTGCTTGTCAAAAGCTTCCCCCGGTTCGTTGAATCCGATATGACCGTTATGACCGATTCCGAGAAGCTGAAGATCTACGCCGCCTAAAGACTGAATCAGATTGGTATATTCCTGGCATTCTTTTTGAGAATCCGGTTCCATTCCGTTTGGAAGGTGTGTATTCTCAGCTGGAATATTCACATGATCAAATAGATTCTGATGCATGAAATAGTAGTAGCTCTGATCGTTGTCACGGCTAAGTCCTTTATATTCATCAAGGTTTACCGTCATAACTTCTGAGAAATCAAGATCACCTTTGTTATACCATTCCACCAACTGCTTATAAAGACCGATCGGAGTAGATCCGGTTGCAAGCCCCAGAACACAATTTGGTTTCATAATAACCTGTGCAGAAACAATATTGGCAGCCTTGCGGCTCATGTCTACGTAATCTTTTGCTTTGTAAATTCTCATTTTTATCCTCTCTCCATTCCATAAATATTAAACGCCACGATTTTTTATACAATTTGCATATATCACAGCAAGTTGTATTAGTACATATACACATCCTAACCAATGCACACACTTCTGCCTACAAAAAATTTAGTGTTTTACCGAATTACATTGAAATTGGTGAATATTCTTCTAGTTAAATTCATGATATTATTATAACAAAAAAATCAAGATTACCCATGTAAAAAACTACGCGAGGTATATAAAAAACAACAAAAACAACAAAAACAACAAATATACATAAAAATGTTATCCTTGCTTTTCATATCTTATGGGGATATTGCTGGACAATCTTTGTTTCTAACGGTTTTAAGGATTTCTACTCATTTTGGTTTCCAGGAAAAAGCTGTTTTTATAAACTTCTGATTGAATAAAATCCATTTCCGAAGCAAGGACAGAAAGAGTCTGTTCTACGATCTGGAAAGAATCTCGAGCGATGGCAAACAGGTGGATCCGGAATATCTGTAAATATATTTTCTGATGTTTTAGAGACTGATACTGGTGATCCGATGCTTTCTGTGTTATAATATATAAGTTATCAGGGAACTTGATTCTGAATCATGGAGGCACAAAGTATGGAACCCATGTATTTGTCAATCCAGCCGAAAAAGACTGGAGAACACATAAGAAAGCTACTCTTGGAACAAGGATATACAATTCGGGAAATCCAGGGAGCTTTTGGATTTGAAAATCCGCAGGCCATTTATAAATGGCTTTCCGGCAAATCGTTACCCAGTATAGACAATTTCATTATTTTAAGTAGATTATTACATACTTCGATTGAAGATATCCTCGTCATTGACGGGGATATTTCTTATTACATAGGAAATTTCATTTCCTATGTAATAAAAGCCTCCGGCAGGATGCGCACTGCGGCGTATAATGAAGATGTCGCAAGCGACCGCCACAGGCGCTGGAATGTGCTTCGCACATTCTTTGTTCTTTCTGTGGAGTTTTAAACTGTTGGTTGAATGACAAACTGCTATCATATAATTATAATTAAATCAGAAGTTGAGGAACAGATATTATTTATATGGTGTTCGAGAATTGCGGGAATTGCATAGCAATGGAGCAATCCGGTTACATCATTTATATTGTAAGCAAGAGAACAGTATGGGAGGCAAAAATCATGAAGAAAATTACATCAGCTTATGCAAACAAGATGTTGAGAAGCCTTGAGGAAGATAAAGCATTCTGGGTAAACAAGGAGGCAGCATCCAGTACCTATGTGGCAGCGGTCAATGAGGAGCCGGTCATTCCGGAATATGATTATATGACCATTGCAAATACAATTGACGAGATCGACAGGAAGATTATTACTATCAAACATACATTGAACCTGACAAATGCCACCGCAAAAGTGCAGGTTGGCAATCAGGAGATGAGCATTGACAGCATTCTGATCCGAATGGCGCAGCTTAACAAAAGAAAAGCTGTTCTTGACGATATGCGCAAGCGGCTTCCGAAAATGCGTGTGTATAGTAATTCCTTCAGTTCATCCGGATCGGTACCGGAATATAAATATATCAACTATGATCTGGAAGTAATCCGTCAGGAATACGACCGTATTTCCAATACAATTATGGAAATGCAGATTGCACTGGATCGCTACAATCAGACAGTATTGTTTGATGTGGATATCTAAGTAGGAATTTCCGTACAGGGTATATCTTCAACAAAGCTTATAGACGGTTGGTTATGGTTCAATGTCATCGTTTATTGGTTATTTGTTATCAGGTTATGTGTTCTTGTTCATAGAAACATTTTGGAAAAGTATACAATTTAAATCCCCCTGTAAAAAACCTGTGTCAGTTCACAGTGTAGAGGTACGGTTTCAAGCACGCAACAGCTGTGGAAGCAATTCCGCAGCTGTTTTTATAGTAAAAACTTACTAAATTTCTGATTATCTTTTCATAAGTTGGTAAATGCCGATATATCCCGTATTTTAGGGCTTTATCGGTATTTTCTTTTTGGAAGATACCTTGCATAAGCTGGCATTTACCAGCATGAAAATGCAACCAAAAGTAGTAAATGAGTAGTAAATATAAGCTCCGATATTAACAAGCCAGTCTTTCCAGTTCTGCTTTTGCAGATTGAAATGTACCGTGTGCATAATAGCCAAGTGTCATGGTTATGTTAGCGTGTCCCATAAGATATTGCAGGGTGTTTGGGTTCATTCCTCTGTTTGCCATATTCGTACAGTAAGTATGTCGGAATGAATGTGGTGTGATGTTCGGTAACTTGTCCGTGTGATACTTGTTATACTTCTTAATTAGTCCTCGCACCATGCCCTCATAGTTTCCTGCAACTTTAGGTAAGCCCTCACGGTTCAAGAATAGGAAATTGCTATAACCACCTACAATCAACGGTTGTGCCTTTCCTCTGTTCTTTAGTATTCTTTGGATTGCTTGATAAGCCCGTTCTGTCAATGGAAGTTCCCGTTTTCCGTTTTTGGTCTTTGGTGTTTCAATATAGTAGCCTATTTCGCTATCTTTCAATAGCTGGTGGTCTATATTGAGTATTCTGTTCTGCATATCAATATGCGTCGTCAGTCCGCAAAATTCAGAAATACGAAGTCCCGTTTCCAGCAGAAGCACAACCTCATCATAATACTTGCTGTAAATCTTATCCTTTTCCATAAAGGCAAGCAGGCGTTCTTCCTGCTCTGGTGTAAGGATAACTTTCTGCTCCGTATCATCTTCCAGAACATCACTTAGCTTAAATTCAAACGGGTTCTTTCTGATACAGTCGTCTTGTATCGCCATGTAAAATGACGCTTTCAAGGAACGCTTGTAGTTATCAATCGTTTTATAGGCGTATCCTTTTTCGCTCATTCTGATAGCCCATTCTTTAGCGTCCGACTGCTTAACAGTATCAATCGCCCTCATACCCAATGGGTCATTTTTCAGAGCGTTCATAAGATACTGTCGTCCTTTTTCAGTAGCCCTCTTGATGTTCTTTCTTTGGCTGTTCTTCTTGTCGTAGAGCTGGCAGACTGTCATTTTACCGCCTGCTGTATCGATACCGTCGTTAAGGTCTTTTTTAATCTGTGTTTCTTTTTCCCTCAACGATATATCATCACGCTTTCCAGCAGGTGTCTTGTCTGTCGGTACAAGTTTCCAAGAATAGATAAATTGTGGCTTTCCGTATATATCGGTATATTTATAAACGTATCTTCCGTCTTTTCGCTGGCTCTCTCCATTACGCAAATTGCGATTTTTACCGTCTTTTCGTTTTACATTAGACATAGTGTAAAGCTCCTTTCCGTCATGGAATGAGCCGTGATACGCTATATTTATTATACCATATCTACGGCTCAATGACATTAGATTTCGTCCAATGTATCTATGATTTTTTCAAATTGTTTTCGCTTAATCTGAATACGGTTGCCGTTCACGATAACCCAGCCAGCGTCAAGATTTTCTTCGGCTAATTTACGCAATTTCTTTTCGCCAATGCGGAAGTATTTGGACGCTTCTTCAATCGTCAGCGTATATTTTTCCCAGATAGGCACATCAGTATTGTTCATAATCTATGCACCCCCTTTACTGTGTGTCATTTTTTACAAGCAGGCAGACGGCTTTGGAAAGCTCCGTTAGTATCTCAACTATTCCCATTCTTGTGGGCAGAACCGCACCATGCGGACGTATCATTATTCTGTGAGGATAGGTCGTGGCAAAACAACTTTTCCAACAGTCGCTCTCGGATCACTGCGTGGGTCGCTCGCTTTCTTTTGAAAAGGTCGTGGCGTACAGTCCCCGTGGCTCGCCATCTCACAAACGTATCTGTCTGCTTTATTCAGTTGTCAAAGAGCTGTGGTGAAAGCGTGTTGCTTTCATATAAAAGCAGGTGGCAGAGCAGGAAAGAGGGGGATATTAAATCATGCTCCGCTAAAAACTGCTTATTCTTCTGGTTCTAAGTCCATATCTTCAATATCAAAACCTAAAATCATTTTGATAAGTGCTTCTCTGATACGTCCTTTTAATTCCATATCTACAACGATATAAACATTGCCGTATTCATCATAAAGTGAACGCAAACAGCACTTTGATATGTAAGGGTCATAAAATGCCAGTAATTTTTCAATCGCTTTTTCGTTTCCGTCCATAGCTGATGAAATCAAGTAATAAGACGGTTTCTTAAATAACTGTTTCATTTTCTAATGTTCCTCCTTGAGTATTTTTTTCATAGTTTCCAAAGCGTGATGTCGGTTTCTAAATACACCGCTTTGCGTGATTTTCTGCAAGTTGGCAATTTCACTTTCTGTCATTTCCAAGAAGTAATACATCAACAGAGTATTGCGTTTTCTTTCTGGAAGTTTCTTCAAGGCTTCTGCCAATTCATCATCAAGGACACGAATATCAATGCCACATACTGAAAAGATTGTATAATCTGTTTCGTAGTCGTCCCAAACAGCCATTTTATCAACAAGGACATCTGGCAATTCGCTGAAAGATATTTCTTTATTCTTACGACGGTTTAATTCCTTGTAATAATCTTTCACGACACTACGGACAACTTTCTTTAAACAACTTTCAAAACGACATTGAACTGTTTTCTGGAAGTCAGACGGTTTCATCAATCTCACCTCCTTTCCTTTATGATTTGAAAAGTGTTTATCCCTCTTTCCGCACCATATAAGGACAGCTAGGTGTGATTTAATGACCTCTTTTGAAAAATTTTTTAAATTTTTTCGGGTATGAAAAAAGCCCGCACAAAACATATAGTCTGTACGAGCCTTTAAAGCTAAAACATAGTAATATTGTATCATTAAGAATCACAAATCACAAGTGATTTGTGATTAATCACTTGTGATTTGTGATAAGTGATTTGTGATTAATATATAAAAGCCCTCTTTAAAGGGCT
>ERZ835080.1869-NODE-1869-length-13230-cov-2.465655_pt1 | contig 13230 bp, 16 predicted proteins | sample MGYA00519688_ERZ835080 | MGnify/ENA primary metagenome ERZ835080 (study PRJEB31850, sample SAMEA3708770) | human gut metagenome | biome: human gut; feature: human-associated habitat; material: faeces | place: China | collected 2014 ... | reverse complement strand
GGAGTCGCACTGCACATGGCCGAAGCACTTGGCGTTGCCCACCACGCAGGGGCGGAACACCTGGGAGGACTCGTCCTGGGCCACAGACCGGGAGATGACCCGGCCCTTGGCGTCCTCACCGTTCAGCTCGATGACCATGTCGCTGTCCGCCACCTGGCGGCCGTGGGTCAGCAGCCGCTCTGTGATGACGGCCTCGGCCCCCTTGCCGCAGACGATCTTGGTGTACCGCTTGGTGGAGTCCACGCCCCGGATCTGCACCGTGTCCATCTGGATGGAGGCGCCCTCCTCCAGATACACGATGGTCTGGGGGTTCATGATCTTCTCGCCCCTGCCGTCCCCCTCAGCGTAGTGCTTTTCCGAGTAGTGGACATGGGAGTTTTTGCCCACATGGAAGGTGTGGATGCCGTCGTGGCGGGACTCCTGGTCGCCGCAGTTGTGGATGCCGCAGCCGGCCACGATCTCCACATCGCAGTCCCCGCCGATGTAGAAGTCGTTGTACACCGTCTCTTCCACACCGGACTTGGTGATGATGACGGGGATGTGGCAGGTCTCGCCCTTGGTCCCGTCCAGAATCCGGATGTCGATGCCGGCGTGGCCGTCGGTCCGGTCGTCGATCTTGATGTGCTCCGTGGACACCCGGCCGTCACAGCCGCAGTCCTTACGAATGTTGAAGGCCCCCACGGGCTTACCGATCAGGTCCGCGATCTTCTCCAGCAGCTCCCGGTCCACCTGTGTGTCCATCATACAGCAGCACCTTCTTTCGTCAGCACCGGGCACCCGGACAGGGTGTCCGCCAGGATCTGGGGCAGGATCTCCTCAGGTGTGCCCCGGTGGCGCAGCTCCCCGTCGCCCACCACGATGATCTCGTCTGCCAAGGAGATGATCCGCTCCTGGTGGGAGATGATAATCATGGTCGCGGTGCCGCTGGCGTGGATCTGTTCAAACGTCTCTGTCAGCCGGGCGAAGCTCCACAGGTCGATGCCCGCCTCCGGCTCGTCAAAGACAGACAGCTTGGTGCCCCGGGCCATGATCATGGCGATCTCGATGCGCTTGACCTCGCCGCCGGAGAGGGACACATCCACCTCACGCTCCAGATAGTCGTTGGCGCACAGACCCACACGGGTCAGGTACTGGCAGCACTGGTCCTTGGTGAGCTTTTCCTTGCCCGCCGCCAGAAGCAGCAGGTCATGGACGGTGATGCCCTTGAAGCGGGGGGGCTGCTGGAAGCCGTAGCTGATGCCCAGACGGGCCCGCTCCGTGATTCCCAGGTCCGTGATATCCTGACCGTTCCACAGAATCTGGCCGCCGGTGGGCTTCACCAGACCCATGATGATCTTGGCCAGGGTGGTCTTGCCGCCGCCGTTGGGACCGGTGAACACCACCAGTCGGTGGTCGTCGATGGTCAGGGAGATGTCGTTTAAGATCCCCAGCTCACTGTCGCCCTCCCGGACGGCGTAGCTGATATGTTTCAATTCCAGCATACAATCGGAACCTCCTTTGCTGGCATCAATCCTCGCAGTTTCCCTATTTTAACAGAAACAACGGGAAAAAGCAATGAAAAAGGGAACTCTCGTCCTATGATATTTTAACCCTGGGGCGAATTTCATACGTGTGATTTTTGCAACAGGAACCGTTTTTTCCCAAGCGCATACACTGGGGAGAAAAGGAGGGACCTGGATGGAACAGACCATACATACTCCGGAGACCTATGACTTCCGGAAATACGACCAGATCTGGCGGCGGGTGGCCCCCAACCTGGAGCCCTATCCCGACCTGCGGGAGCCGGCGGTGCCCGCGATGGCGCCCCTGGCCTCTGGTGCCGCACCGCGGGCTTCCCAGCCGCCGGCCGGTGAGGACTTGGAGCACCTGCCCGGTGCGGAGGAGAACCCCTGCTGCATGGGCACCATGGCGCAGGAGGAACTGGGAGTGATCGAAGGGTTCATCGAGGTGGAGCTGGCAGACCGGCGGACCTATCAGGCATTCGCCCGGCGGGCACCGGCTTTCGCCCGGGGGACGATGCGGGATTTGGCAAACGCGTCGGGCGCAGCTGCCCGGCGGCTGATGACGGCCTACTACCTCATCACTGGGAACTGCTACCGCCCGGCGGTGGCCAGCGGACGGATTTCCATAGATAGCTGGTGCCCCGCCCTGCGGGAGCGGTACCATGTGGAGGCCTGCAACGGCATGAACTACCTGCGGGCGGGGGAGGAGACCACAGACCCCTGCCTGGGGAGGCTGCTGAAGGAGCTGGGAGAGGAATCCTACCGTCAGGCGGACCAGCTGATGGCCCTGCTGGAGCGGGCGCTGTGAGCGGAAAGAGGGGAAGGGCGCCGAAAAAACGCCGTTCCCCTCTTTTCCATGGCCGGAAAATGTGTTATACTAAATCTTAAATTTTGAAATCCAGCGGGAGGAACGGGATGTTTACCGGCTTTACAGACGAGACTGTGGACTTTATGTGGGGCATCCGCTTCAACAACGAGCGGGCTTGGTTTGAAGCTCACAAGGAGATTTATCTGACGCACTTTTATCAGCCCATGCGGGAGCTGGGGGACGAGCTCTATGACTACATCGCCGCCAAGCGGCCGGATCTGGGGCTCATCCGCAAGGTGACCCGGATCTACCGGGACGTCCGGCGGCTCCACGGCCGGGGGCCTTATAAGGAGAGCCTGTGGTTCTCTATCGAGCAGCCCTCGGAGGAGTGGACGGCCCACCCCACCTTCTGGTTCGAGCTGATGCCGGAGGGGTGGACCTGCGGCATGGGGTATTATATGCCCAAGCCGCTGACGATGGCCAAGCTGCGGGCCCGGATCGACCGGGACCCCGCCGCCATGGAGAAGCTGATGCGGAAGCTGAACCGCCAGAAGGAACTTGTCCTGGAGACGGAGGACTACAAGCGCCCCAGGGCCCCGGCCCCTTCCAAACTGCTGGAGCCCTGGTACCGGGCCAGGAGCTTCACCATCTGTCACAATGACAAGCTGACGGACGAGCTGTTCAGCCGGGACATCGTGGAGCGCCTGAGACAGGACTTCACCTTCCTGCTGCCCTATTACGACTACTTCGTCACCCTGGAGGGCGACCCGGATCCCCGGGATGCCGCCCCGGTCTGATTTTACAAAAGGAGAGCGATCAAAGATGAAAGCATGTCCCGAGAGAAGCGCGGCCCTGGCGCTGCTGCGCAAGTACAATGCCGAGCCCTTCCATATCCAGCACGGCCTGACGGTGGAGGGCGTCATGCGCTGGTACGCTCAGGAGCTGGGTTACGGCGAGGACGCGGATTTCTGGGCCGCCGTGGGCCTGCTCCACGATGTGGACTTTGAGAAGTGGCCGGAGGCGCACTGCAAAAAGGCTCCGGAGCTGCTGGCGGAGATCGGCTGCAGCGACGAGTTCATTCACGCCGTATGCAGCCACGGATACGGCCTGTGCTCTGACGTGGAGCCCACGGAGGAGATGGAGAAGGTCCTCTTTGCCGCGGACGAGCTGACGGGCCTCATCGGCGCGGCGGCGCTGATGCGCCCCAGCAAGAGCTGCCAGGACATGGAGGTCAGCTCCCTGAAGAAGAAGTTCAAGGACAAGAAGTTCGCCGCCGGCTGCTCCCGGGACGTCATCAAGACCGGGGCCGAGCGGCTGGGGTGGACGCTGGAAGAGCTGATGGAAAAAACCCTCCAGGCTCAGCGGAGCTGCGAGGAGAGCGTGGCGGCCCAGATGGCGGCCCTGTAACCCTGTATGGAAAACTGAGAACAGCCGGCCCTGGTGGGGGCCGGCTGTTCCTGATTCAGCGGTGGAGGGCGGTCAGAGGAGCTTTTCATAGGCGATTTTCTCACTGTTGTCGAACCGGATGGTGCCCCGGTACTGAAACCCCTGCTTGGCCAGGATATGCTGCATTTTATGATTTCCCGCGTCTGTGTCCACCCGAAATTCCCGGCCCCCCCGATCCCGGCACAGGTCCTCCACCAGCTGGAAGGCCGTACCGGCGGCGCCCCGGCCCCGGGCCGCGTCGGATAGGGCCAGGCGGTGTACCACTACATAGGGCTCCTCCCGGGCCCAGGTGCCGTTCAGATGGTCGTAGGCCGGTTCTCCGTCGAAATCGACGCAGAGGTAGCCTAGAGGGATGCCGTCCTCCTCCAGAAAATACCCTTTTCCCGTTCGGACGTCCCGTTCCAGGCAGTCCCGGTCCGGATAGCCCGTCTGCCACTGGTCGATCCCCTGTGCCCGCAGGTGGGCCTTGGCCTGGTTGATGATGTCCATAGCCAGCTCCACCTCGGAAAGTGCGGCGGCTCTCAGTCTGCGCATACGACTCCTCCTTTTGGTGCCGCGCCGGGAAACTACCGCACCGCTCTTGACGGACCGTTTCCGGGTGCAGTACAATATCCAATGGAATTTTTTCAAGATACTGGATTTCCTGTATATTATATGATTCATCTAATATCTTGTCAATAGAGAGGGGAGAAACGTTTGGAGATCAACGCAGTGGTGTCGGAGAACGCCCGGCGGCTCCGGGAGGAGAAGCGGCTGACGCTGGACGAGGCCGCCCGTCTAACGGGGGTGTCCCGCAGTATGCTGGCCCAGATCGAGAAGGGGGACGTGAACCCCACCATCTCCATGGTGTGGAAGATCGCCAACGGTTACAAGGTGTCTTTCACCTCGCTGGTGGAGCCGGCCCGGGAGCGGCCGGTGCTGCTGCGGGGCAATGACGCGCCGATTCTGGAGGAGGATGGGGGGAGGTACCGGAACTGCCCGGCCTTCCCCTTTGACGGGGAGCGGGGGTTCGAGACCTATCGGATCGTGATGCTCCCCGGCGGCGCACTGGAGGCCCAGCCCCATCTGCCGGGGACGGAGGAGTATGTGACCGTCTTCGCCGGGGAGGCGGAGATCGGCCTGCCGGGGGAGACCTACCGGCTCCGGACCGGCGACTCCCTGCGCTTCCCGGCGGACCAGCCCCACCGCTACCGGAACCCGGGGACGGAGGAGACTCAACTCAGTATGCTGATCTGGTACAGGCATTAAAGAACCAGCCCGGGCCTGACGGCCCGGGCTGGGGCATTTTTCAGGAGAGGGGGCCGGGTCACCGCCTCCGCCGGCCCCATAGGAAGCCCAGGGAGAACAGCACCGCCAGCATCAGCAGGGAGAGCGCATTGGCCGCCAAGGTTTCCGGCGGCCCCCAGCTGTGATTGGAAAAGGGGATCACCAGCCGGCAGGCCAGGGAAAACAGCGGGAGGCCGGGGTACTGCCCCAGCCCCGCCAGCAGGAAGCTCCGGGCCTCACTGGAGACAAAGTGGAACTGCCACACGTACAGGGCAAAGCTCACCAGGCTGGGCCACTGGGTCAGCAGCAGGCAGGCGGGGTAGCTCCTTTCGGAGCGGCCGCACAGATGCCCCAGCCAGAGGCAGAACACGATGGCTGCAGGCACCTGGATATAAAATGCCAGCGAGAACAGAAATGCCGGGCCGCCGGTCAGGGATACGGCCATGAGATGGTTGCACAGCCAGCCCCACAGGCCGGGCACCAGGGCCAGCAGCAGGAGCTTCCAGGTCTTCATAGGGCGCCTCCTTTTCAAAAAGAAAGAGGTGTCTCTGCTTGAAAGAAACAGAAACACCTCCTGATGCTTTATTCCATGCTGATAATATAATAGTACACAGGCTGTCCGCCGGAGAGGACCGCCACCTCCGCACCGGGACACACCTCTTCAAACAGGGCCCCGGCCTTCTGAGCGTCCGCCTCCTGCACATCCTCGCCGAAGTACAGGGAGATGAAGGAGGCCTCCCGCCCGGCGGCGTCCTCCGCCAGCTTGTGGAGCAGCGTGTCAAGGGAACCGTCCGTGTCGAAGAGCTTGCCTTCCTCCAGGGCCAGATAATCGCCCTCCTTGATGGCGAAGCCGTCGAAGTCGGAGTCCCGGGCGGCGTATGTGATCTGGGCCGTGGTGACGGAGCTGAGGCTTCCCGTCATGGCGTCAGTAATGGTCTGGGCATCCGGCGCGTCGAAATCCACGTTCATCATGGCGGTGATGCCCTGGGGCACGGTCTTGGTGGGGATCACCACCACCTGCTTCTCCGTCAGGGCGGCACACTGCTGGGCTGCCATAATAATGTTGCCGTTGTTGGGCAGGACGAACACCGTCTCCGCCGGGATCTTGTTCACGCCCTCCAGAATACTCTCGGTGGAGGGGTTCATGGTCTGCCCACCGGACACCACACCGTCGGCCCCCAGGTCCCGGAACACGGCGGCCAGGCCGTCCCCGGCGCACACCGCCAGAAAGCCGTAGGGCTTCTCCGGCGCCGCCACGGCGGGCGTTTCTTCCACGGGGACGGACTCCAGCTCCGCCTCCACCGCGTCCAGGTCATCGGTGCTCTGGACGTGCTTGCCCGCGGCCAGGTCGTCCGCCTGGGTCCGCATGTTCTCGATCTTGGCCAGCTCCAGAGTGCCGTACTTCTGGGCCTCGTTCAGGGCGTTGCCGGGGATGTTGGTGTGGACGTGGACCTTAAAGGCCTCGTCGTCCTCGCCGATCACCAGACTGTCACCGATGCTGTTGAGATATGTCCGCAGCGGCTCCAGCGAGATATCGGCCATGGCCTTGCGGACGATGAATACCGTGTCGAAGGCGAAGGTGATGTCCTCCGCCGCCATGGTGGCGAAGTCTGCCTTCTCCTCTCTGGACTCGCCAGCCTCCGTCTCGGGCATGGGCTCGCCCCGCAGTTCCGCCAGCATGCCGTCCAGGATCAGGAGATAGCCCTTGCCGCCGGCGTCCACCACGCCGGCCTTTTTCAGCACCGGGTTCATCTCGGTGGTCTGGGCCAGGGCGGCATAGCCCACTCGGATGGCGTCCTCCAGGACCCGCTCCAGGTCCGTCTCTCCGGCGGCGGCTGTGTCCACCGCCTGCTTGGCGGCAAGACGGGAGACGGTGAGTACCGTGCCCTCGGCGGGCTTCATCACCGCCTTGTAGGCGGCGGAGACACCCTCCTGCATGGCGGCGGCGAAAGCGGCGGCGTCCGCAGTCTCCCGGCCCTTCAGGGCCTTGGACAGGCCTCGGAACAGCAGGGAGAGAATGACGCCGGAATTGCCGCGGGCCCCCCGCAGCAGGGCGGAGGCAGTGACGGAGGCCGCCTGCTCCACAGTGGCGGGCTCGCTCTTGCGCAGCTCCGTCACGGCGGTGCCGATGGTCATGGACATATTGGTGCCCGTGTCGCCGTCGGGCACGGGAAAGACGTTCAGGTCGTTGATGGCCTGCTTCTGGGCCGTGATGACGGCTGCGCCGTGGAGCACCATCCGCTTGAACAGTGCGCCGGTGATTTGTTCGTTCATCTGTCTCGTTCCTCCCTCACAGGGTCATGGAATCCACGCACACGTCCACGTCCTTGACGGTGACGCCGGTGTTCCGGGTGACGACATAGCGCACTTCATTCATGATGGAGCGGCAGACCGCGGGGAGATTGACGCCGTTTTCCACGATGATGTGGAGCTCGATGGAGATGGAGTTGTCGTCGTGATAAGTGATGCTGACGCCCTTGCTCATGGCCTCCCGGCGCAACAGATGCACCAGGCCGTCCGTCATGGAGCGGTAGGCCATGCCCTTGACGCCGAAGCAGTTGGTGGCCGCCATGCCGGTGATGTTGGAGAAGACGGCGCTGCTGACGGTGATATCGCCGTGGTCAGACTTGAATTGAATCATGAGAACGTCCTTTCTTTCCCAGGAGTTTGGCACGAAGGGCGGCGGGCCGCCTGCTCTGGACAGCGGCTGTCCACAGCCTGTACTTTGAGAACCTTATTATATACGATTCCCCGTGAAAGTACAAGTCTAAAAAAGACCCGGCTCCGGCGCGGAAAGCTATTGAAATCTTCCGCGGCTTGCCGTAAAATAGACAAATCACGGGATTTTTCAGAAACTGAAGGCCACAGAGGTGAAGGCTGGAGGGGAAAGGAGAGCGACCCAATGAAAAACAAGGGCCCGCTGTATGTGCTGACCTGCTATGTCATCTGGGGCCTGCTGCCCATCTTCTGGAAGCTGCTGGCCCAGGTGGATTCCCTGTATGTGCTGGCCAGCCGCATCGTGTGGTCCATGGTGCTCACCGGAGGCATCCTGCTGCTGCGGCGGGACCGGCTGGCCGGTGTGCGGGCCGCGTTCCGGGACCGGAGGGAGTGGGGGCTGCTGGCCGCTGCGGGCTGCGTGGTCTGCGTCAACTGGGGCGTCTACATCTGGGCGGTGGCCAACGGGCACATGATCGACTCCAGCCTCGCCTACTATATGAATCCCATCCTGGCGATCCTGTTGGGGACGGTCCTGTTCCGGGAGCGGCTGACAAAGCTCCAGTGGCTGGCGGTGGCGGTGACCTTCGCGGGACTGGTAATCACTGTCATCCGCTACCGGCAGATCCCCTGGATCGCCCTGGTGATCGGCGGCAGCTTTGCTGTTTACGGGGCGCTGAAGAAGCAGGTCCGTTCCGACGCGGCGGTCTCCACCTTTGTGGAGACGCTGACCCTGGCGCCCTTTGCCCTGGTGCTGATCTTCTGGATGGAGGCCCACGGCACCGGCGCCGCCGGGGTCCTCTCTGGTTGGCAGTGGCTGCTGCTGCCGGTGTCCGGCGTGGTGACCACTGTGCCGCTGATGTTCTTCGCCGCCGGCATGAAAACCACGCCAATGACCCTCTCCGGCATTCTGATGTATATCAACCCCACCATGCAGCTGCTGCTGTCCGTGGCGCTGTATGGAGAGGCATTCACCGCCACCCACGCCATTTTGTTCGGCTTCGTCTGGACGGGGCTGATCCTGTACCTGATCTCCGGCGCCCGCGAGAACCGGAGGCACCGAGAGGAGGAAAAACCATGCGTGTGATTACCGGCACTGCCCGCGGCCGCCGGCTGAAGGAGCTGGAAGGGACGGAGACCCGCCCCACCACCGACCGGGTGAAGGAGGGGCTCTTCAGCGCCCTGCAGTTCGACATCGAGGGGCGCCGGGTGCTGGACCTGTTCGCCGGAACCGGCCAGCTGGGCATCGAGTGCCTCAGCCGGGGTGCCGCCTCTGCCGTGTTCGTGGACCGGCGGGCCGACGCCGTGAAGCTGATTCGGGAGAATTTGAAGCTGACGGAGCTCCAGGACCGGGCCCGGGTAGTGGCGGGGGACTCCATGGAGTTTCTGCGGTCACTGCGGGAGCGGTTTGACATCGTGTTTCTGGACCCTCCCTATGAGGCGGGGCTGCTGGAGCCCGCCGTCGCCCATCTGACAGCGTTTGACATTCTCAATCCCCATGGTATAATTGTGGCAGAACACCCGGCGGACCGGAGCCTTCCGGCGCCTGCGGCGCCCTACCGGGTGCGCCGCACCTACCGTTACGGCAGGATCGCCCTGACGCTGATCCGCCGGGGCGGAGACCGAGAAAACGAGGAATGACCCCCATGAGAACAGCGATTTGCTCCGGCTCTTTCGACCCCATCACCCTGGGGCATTTGGATATCATCCGGCGGGCGGCTGCCTGCTTTGACCGGGTCTGTGTCTGTGTCAGCCCCAACGCTGAAAAGCGAAACCAGATGTTCACACCGGAGCAGAAGCTCCAGCTGGTGCGGACGGCGGTGGCGGACCTGCCCAATGTGGAGGCGGAGCTGTGGCCGGGCCTGCTGGCGGATTTCGCGGTGCGGCACCATGCCTCCGCCATCGTCCGGGGCGTGCGCAACACCACGGACTTTGACGTGGAATATCAGATGGCTCTCATCAACCGGGGGATCCATCCGGAGCTGGAAACGCTGCTGCTGCCTGCCAGCGCGGCATATCAGCACTTCAGCTCCTCCATGGCTCGGGAGATGATCCGCTATCACCAGCCGCTTGAAAACTATTTGCCCGCGTCCATCGTGCCTCTGGTGCGGGAGATGACGGAAAAGAAGGAAGGATGAGTCCCATGGCAAATGATGTGAACCGTTTGATCGATATGCTGTACGAGCGGATCGAGGACGCCAAGTCCCCGGCCCTGAAACCCAATATGAGCATGGTGGACCGGGACGAGCTGCTGGATCTGCTGGACGAGCTGCGGGCCCAGCTGCCGGTGGAGATCAAGCGCGCCCAGGAGCTGCTCTCCGCCCGGGACAAGTTTGTGGAGGATGCCAAGCGGGACGTGGACCGGATGATGCGTCAGGCGGAGCTGGATGCCAAGACCAAGGTGTCCGACAGCGAGGTACTCTATGCGGCCAAGGAGAAGGCCCGCCAGATGGTGGCCCGGGCGGAGGAGCGCTGCCGCCAGTTGTACCAGGTGACCAATGAGTATGCCGAGGACGCCCTGGCCCGCACGGAGGAGGCGGTGCAGATGGCGCTGGATGAGGTGAAGCAGCAGCGGGTGCGGTTCCGCAGTGCCTCCGCTGCCAAAATGCAGGAGCAGCGGGACAAGCTGGACGGCAGGACCCCGCCCCAGGAGGATGGCGGCGAGGAGTGATGCCGCAGGTCAACCGTAATCTTAAAAATTTGTGAAAAACGCCAAAGGATTTGGCGAAACTTTTTTGGAATACTCTAGATGTTGCGGAGAAAATGAAAAAAAGCACCCCATGGCACAAGTTCTTGCGTCATGGGGTGTTTTTTATTTTACGTAAACTTGTCGAAGAGATGTCGAACATCTGTTTTAAAATGGCGATTTTGGCCGAAAAATGCCATAATTTGGCGTTCTTAGCGGCGGTTTTCCCGGAAAAAACTGCTTGCAATCCCGGCCAATTTCGCTTATACTCAGAGCATGTGGTGGGGAAAAGTGGGTAAAAGTAGAGATTAAGTGCCAAAGAGACCCCATCCAGACCCAAAAAACGCGGGAAAGGGGGGATCAACCGTGGCCAGGCTGTTGGGAAAATCCAACAACAGCATCGACTCCAAGGGCCGTCTGGTGATCCCCTCCGCCATGCGGGAGGCCCTGGGCGACACGTTCTACATTACCATCGGCGCGGAGCACTGCCTGACCATTTACCCTCAGGCCAAGTGGGACCAGATGTCCGAGGAGATGGACGACCTCTCCTATACAGAGGCCCGGGCGCTGACGCTGCTATACGCCAACGCCGTCCAGTGTGAGCCGGACGCCCAGGGGCGGGTGCTGATCCCTGCCAGCCTTCGGGCCCACGCGGGACTGAAAAAGACCGCCACCATCGTGGGATTGAATTCCTTCGCCGAGATCTGGGACGAGAAGACCTGGACGGAGCGGGAGCAGCGGATGCTGGAGAGCGACGATATGGCCGCGGCCATGGACGCCCTGGCCCGTGTCCGGCGCAGCCGCGGGTGAGTGCCGATGGAATACACGCACAAGCCTGTTCTGCTGGACGCCTGCATCCAAGCACTGAACATCCGCCCCGATGGGATCTATGTGGACGGCACCCTGGGACGAGCCGGACACTCTCGGGAGATCGCCGGTCGGCTGACCACCGGGCGGCTCATCTGCATCGACCGGGACCAGGCCGCCATCGACGCGGCGCAGGACCGTCTGGCCCCCTGGCTGGACCGGGTGACGCTGATCCACAGCAACTTTTCGGAATTGAAGGAGGTCCTGTCCCGGTGCGGTGTCAGCGGCGCCGACGGGATGCTCTTTGACTTGGGCGTGTCCTCTCCCCAGCTGGACGACGCCTCACGGGGCTTCTCCTATATGCAGGACGCCCCGCTGGACATGCGGATGGACACCTCCGCCCCCCTGAGCGCCGCGGACATCGTGAACACCTGGAGCCAGGAGGAGCTGCGGCGCATCCTGTTTGAATACGGCGAGGAGCGGTACGCCCCCGCCATCGCGAGAGCCCCCTCCATTGCCGCCGCCATCGTCCGCCGCCGCCAGGACAAGCCCATTGAGACCACCCTGGAGCTGGTGGAGATCATCAAGAGCGCCATGCCTCCCGCAGCTCTGCGGGAGAAGCAGCACCCGGCCAAGCGGAGCTTTCAGGCCATCCGGATCGCGGTCAACGGTGAACTGGATGCCCTGCCCCCCATGCTGCGGGCGGCGGTGGACGGGCTGAACCCCGGCGGTCGCCTGGCCGTCATCACCTTCCACTCTCTGGAGGACCGGATCGTCAAGCGGACGCTGGCGGAGCTGGCCCGGGGATGCGTCTGCCCGCCGGAGTTTCCGGTTTGTGTCTGCGGTAAAAAGCCGCAGGTGAAGCTCCTCACCCGTAAGCCGGTGACGGCCAGCCGGGAGGAGCTGGAGGACAATCCCAGAGCCCGCAGCGCCAAGCTTCGGGCCTGTGAAAAGCTTTGATTTTGAATGGGAAGAGAGGGCCAGGCTGTGGCGCAGGACAGACGCAAAATAGAATACCGCACCCAAGGCTCTGCGGCCTATGACCCCTCATTCTACGTAAGCGAGGAATCGGTCGCCCAGCAGATTCCTGCTGCCAAGCCCCGTCCCCGGCACAGAAAACAGCCGGTGGCCCGGCAAAAGATGGTGGTGTCGCCCTTTGCCCTCCTGGGCATTGCGGTGTCACTCCTGATGCTGGTGTTGGTGCTTTTTGGCTATGCACAGGTCTACGAATCTGCCAGCCAGCTGGGCGAGATGCGGGACACCGTGGCGGAGCTCCAGGAGGAAAACCGGAAGCTGCAAAACGAATACGACAGCAGCATCAATCTGGAGAAAATCGAGACCAGGGCGAAGGAACTGGGAATGCAGCAGCCTACCGCCAAGCAGTCTGTGACGCTGCATATTCCCGCTGAGGATACGGCGGTGATTGCGCCTCAGGCTTCTACCAACCCCTTCCGGGCTGCCTGGGACGCCATTGTGGAGACCTTCCAGGGCCTGCTGGAATATTTGCACTGAGCCGGACATACAGTTTCACATAGGTTTGTACGCGGTGGGCAGTGAGGTATGTCTCGCTGCCCACCGGTTGCACAGACCTAAATCCAGAAAGTACCAGGTGGCGCTATGAAATCCAAATCCAATGCAGAACAGGAAAAGAGAAAAAAACAGGGAAGGCAGGAGCGCATCCGGGCCGACCGTGGCATGCTGAGCCGCACCGGAGTGATTTTAATCCTGTGCGGCATTGTCGCATTTTTGCCTGTGGTGGGAATGCTCACCAATTTGATGGTCTTCCGCCACGACGAATATTCTGAAAAGGCGTTAAACAACCAGACCCGCACCACCACCGTCACCGCCTCCCGGGGTAGCATTTACGACCGGAATATGAATGTGATGGCGGTGTCCACCAGCGTGGAGAATGTGTTTCTGGATCCGAAGGAGCTCCATGACAACCAGGTGGATCTGAACCTGGTGGCCAATACCCTGGGGGAGTTTTTAAATCTGGACCC
>ERZ835080.1868-NODE-1868-length-13234-cov-4.329388_pt1 | contig 13234 bp, 10 predicted proteins | sample MGYA00519688_ERZ835080 | MGnify/ENA primary metagenome ERZ835080 (study PRJEB31850, sample SAMEA3708770) | human gut metagenome | biome: human gut; feature: human-associated habitat; material: faeces | place: China | collected 2014 ... | reverse complement strand
TGCCGATTAAAGACTTAAATGTCTGACACATCGTTTAGAATTGAGGAGGGGACTTGTCCTCTCCTTTTTTTCTTTCTGATACGCCCCATTATGAGAACGTGCTACCGAAAGGATGGTGTTTGTCCACTTTGGGTGAGGTGTTTACACTTCAAGCAGGAAAAAACATAACAGCAAAAGATATTAAAGATGCTGTCACCGAATCACATCCTTACAAATGTTATGGTGGCAATGGCGTTAGAGGATTTGTTGCATTGTATAATAGAGAAGGAGATTTCCCAATTATCGGAAGGCAAGGAGCACTTTGCGGAAACATCAATATTGCTAAAGGAAAGTTTTATGCAACAGAACATGCCGTTGTAGTGGAAAGTTATTGTGATGTGGATTTAATGTGGGCATATTATATACTGATAACGTTAAACTTGAATCAATATGCCACTGCTACTGCTCAACCTGGACTTTCTGTAGCTGTTATTAACGATGTTTGTATTCCGATACCTCCACGAAAAGAACAAGAAAGAATCTCAAAAGAGATAGAACATTGGTTTGCCTTGATTGATCAAATAGAGCAAGGAAAATCTGACTTACAAACAATCATCAAACAAACCAAGAATAAAATTCTCGACTTCGCCATCCACGGAAAACTCGTACCGCAAGACCCGAATGATGAGCCTGCCATTGAACTCTTGAAACGCATAAATCCCGACTTCACACCTTGTGATAACGGGCATTATACGCAGTTACCAATTGGATGGGAGGTTGTTCCTATGCAAATGTTATGTTCTTTGACGGATGGAAAGAAACTTGACGGTAAGGAAATGCCAAATCTTGACGTAAAATATCTAAGAGGAGAACGTGATTTTAAGACTTTGACCAATGGGCGATATGTAGCAGCCAATAACCTGTTGATTTTAGTTGATGGAGAAAACTCTGGTGAAGTGTTCAGAACACCGATTGAGGGTTATCAAGGTAGTACATTCAAGCAACTACACATTGCTGAAAACATTCATACTGACTATCTTTTGCACGTAATTAACCTACATCGTAAGAGTTTACGTGAGAACAAAATTGGTTCGGCAATACCTCATTTGAACAAAAAACAATTTAAGGCAATAGAGGTACCCGTACCGCCTTATAATGAGCAAGTAAAGATTGTTGCTGCAATAAATTCAGCCCAAGATAGATTGGATACAATCATGGAGAACTTATAAATTCTCCATGATTGTATTAAGTTTTTTAAACATCACATTTACAGCATTGGCAATACGCTTTTGTTCCTCTTTTGGTGGTATTGGTATGCAAAGTTTAGAGTATTCTGAAATCCAATAACGCTTATGAGTGTCACCAATGAGCCGTGTTATGTTCATAAACATAGCGACATATTCAATTTCTATACTGTCAGCCACTCTTAAAATTTTCATTGCGGATGATTTTACTTTGAAAGGAAAATCAACGAGTTTAGAATCTGTAGTAAAGTCATCAAAAATGATACAGGGTGTATTCTGGTAAATGCCTTCTGTTTCGTTGGTATATCCTATTATAAAAGACTTCCCTGCCGTTAAAACAGGGATCAAATATTTATCATCGTAATCAGTTGATTTGACAATATAGGCTTGTGGCTGCTCATATTTTACGATGTTTTCTAATTGACATTCGCACCATCCATTAGGTAACTGCGTATAATGCCCGTTATCACAAGTGATTTCTGCCTTCGAGTTGATGCGTTTGAGCAGTTCTGAGGCAGGTTCATCGTTTGGGTCTTGTGGTACGAGTTTGCCGTGAATGGCAAGGTCAAGAATCTTACTCTTGGCTTGCTTGATGGTTGCCTGCAAATCTTCCTTTCCACTTTCTATAACGTCAATCAAAGAGAACCAGTGTTCAATTTCTTTCACAATACGCTTTTGCTCAGCAAGAGGTGGCAATGGAATCATGCCATTACAAGCATCTGTTGTACTCAAGCGTGGCATCTTAACACCATATCCACATTGTTGCGTATAGTCAAGAAAATATGCCGAACGCAGTACATGATTAAGATAATATGAAGAAACATTACAGTATGAATTGAATGGCATTATTTCAGTTGTACAATATCCTGATTGTGGTGCGACCAAGACCTTATTCAGATATGTGCGTAATTTAGAGTATAGGATATCTCCTTTGTTGAATCTGTGCCGTACTCCTTTAATACTTCTTTTTGATCTAGAAAGTGTTTGAATGATTTTTGCTGTATCCTTTTCTAAATCTTCAAGTTCTAAAACCCAGTCGTCATCGGTTATGCTATCAACGGAAACATTATTACATTCGCCATAATTACTAATTTCTCCCAAAGTTGTCCACACCCACGAACTTGGTACCTCAAACGGTACGTTCTCATAATGGGGCGTATCAGAAGTCTTGGCAGACTTCTTGCTCCGCTTGATTTTTCCTTCCTTTATCAGTCGTTCTTTTTCAGCCTTGATTCGTTCGAGCAGAATTGATGCAGGCTCATCATTTGGATCCTGCGGTACGAGTTTGCCGCGAATGGCAAGATCTAGTATTTTTTGACGTAATATTTTGGTATCCACTACTCTTTAATTTCTTGCGGTTTGTTAAATATAAAATTACAGATTCTATCGGCTGCTTTCCGATTTGCAAATTCGATATCATTCTTTCCCCATGAATCAGATGGATATGAAGACAAGGATGTTGCTATACCAAAACTACTTCCAACATATCCTTTTTTGTCTTGCACAAGTGTTCCTTTCTTTGTTTTAAACCAATCCCTCCCAATATACTTATTGATATCTTCCTCCAATAAAATTTTGTTTCCTAGAAGGTTGACCATATCATCAAATTCCTCTAATGTCATCTGGGCATCAGCACGAATAGCGTCTATGTTATGCCCACTTGCAGGCATAATGTGCTCTACATTGACTTTATCTTGGACAAAGTCAAAATGTAATTTATGTTCCCTAGCATAAATATATTCATTAAGGTAAACCAAAATATTTTTATCGTATTCTTTAAGGTCTGCAATTACATCTTCTTCTTTCCAAACAGAATTAATATGGGAATCGAAATCTTCGATAATTTTGTCTATCGAATAATTTGGATCAACTAATTTAAAATTTTCATTGAAAAGGAATGTTTTGAAATAACGTGAGGAGAAACCAAAATCTCCAACTTCAAGAAGTGCGAACAACCGAAGCAAGCATTCCATGATTGGCGTGATATCACGCTCTGATATTTTTTCCTCAGGAATTCTATAAAGGTAAGAAATAAGAAACAATTTGAAGTTTTCATTAAACTTCAACAGTAGTTTTGTAATTGGAAACCCTTGGATCTTGTCCCATATCCTTAAAATTTTGCTGAAATTATTGCATATTTTGATAGGATCTTCTAAAAGCTCTGGATACAGGACTGTATAGTATTTTCTTACACCTGGCGTTGTCAGCTGGCCTTCCTCATATTGATGTTCTTTGGAACGATTTATATACATAAATTGTTGAAGCACACTATCAATATTGACGATTCTCTTTTGGCTTAATTCGTCAGCTTTATGTATTATAGGCTCCCAAATTTCTTTAAAGTTCGCTTTATTGGGTGCATGAGAAAAAAGGTGTGCAGATATGATATCTGCATCAGACAAAGGCATGCCAGTTGAATTCAGTGAATTAAACATCGTTATAGCTTGCTCAATCTGCCAACTTTTAATTTCTATGATCTGACACTTATTTAGGAAGCCATTGGCCAATACATCAAGATTTGATTCTTGATAAACGAGCAAACGCTCATAGAATGATTTAAAATTACGGAAAAAATTGGTGTATTTATTGTCTTTTTGTTTTCGAGGAAACTTATAAACCATTTTTTCTGCATCAGCAAAAGTCTTGGCTTCGATTATATTTTTCAATTCATTTTTATGAAGTTCGTTGATGGATACATTTTCTATGATTTGCACTCCTTTGGCTTTATCCCAGTTTTTCTCAATTTCTATCTGTTTTCTCACATCTGCCCGATATAAAATTTCAAATATTGAATCCAAACTTTGCTGTAAACTTCTCCTAAGTCCTGCAGCCTCTTCGGTGTCAGCCATATTGTTTAGAATTTCAGTTATTCTCAAATGCATGGCTTTGAGAAGGAGTAGAAACGTTGTCGTTCTTTGTTGCCCATCTATTAGATTCAGGTAACCTTTCATTGAACAATCAATAATGATTGTTCCAAAAAAATACGGATCTTCAGCGTCTTGATCTATATAAGATTCGATATCTTGCCACAACTTATCGCAATTTGATATATTCCAAGAATATGCTCTTTGATATTCAGGAATACGAAAAATGTCTGTTTTTTTCAGATAAGCTCCAATAGTTTGTAGTTTCGGTTCTATTTCTTTTGCCATACAGATTCTATTTAATTTAGAGATTGGTTATTTAAAGTTTTTCCATCTGATTTTTTTGAATCAGTCTTTATTTAAGAATAGATTGCAGAACTCATTCAATTGCTGCTGCATGCGTTCTTGAGGAATGAGTATGCGTTTGTATTCAGCAATCATCGTAGGACTCATGCTGCGACTCATAGCGTACTCTACTACTACCCGGTCTGCTTCAGGACAGAGAATAATACCGATAGACGGATTTTCGTTGGAGCGTTTTACATCGCGGTCGAGTGCTTCCAGATAAAATTCTAACTGTCCAAGGTCACGAGGATGAAACTTTGTCTTTTTTAACTCTACAGCAACCAATGCCTGTAAGCCGCGATGAAAGAACAGTAAATCGGCCTTGAATGTAGATGCACCAATATTAAGACGGTATTCCTGATCCATGAATATAAAGTCTTTTCCCAGTTCAAGAATAAACTGTTTCATGTGTTCTACCAGACCGTTCCTTAGTTTTGTTTCGCTATGCTTTTTCGGCAGATTGAGAAAATCTACGAACAGGGTGTCTTTGAACATGAGTGGCGCATTAGGATATCTTTCCAGTAATCCTTTTGACATATTGTCCTTGCTTCCTAATAAAGCCGTATAAGTCTGATTGGAAATGCAACGCTGCATTTCTTTATAAGAAAGATGTTCCTTATTGGCATAGAGGATATAAAATATGCGTTCTTCATTGCTCTTGCAGCGACAAAGAATTTCTATATGATTGGACAATGTAGTTAGTTCCAATATTCTGGGCATTTGCCCAGATGTTGATTGGGTGTGTGTAACCATCGGCTGTAAAATTACAGACGTTTCCGATATATTATTGCTCGCAGCAATTTGTGCAGACGGCATCTGCACAAATTCAGTGTTCAAATATTTTCTTATTGTTGCTATGAACGTTTCTGATGAATACTCATCATAAAACATTACCATATTGTATATGCTTCTTTTGCTATATCCTTTGATGTCAGGACGTTGCGAACGTATGTGTTCGGATAATTGAGAAACAACCTTACTTCCCCATTCTTTGCTCTTCAGTTTAGCAGATACATATCCACCTACATGCCATGCTGTGAGTAGCAACTCTTCATTGACGGCTCTTGAAGCATTACTTTTATGTTGGAGAATAATATCTATGATTTCTCCAAATTGTTGTTCTGTTGATATTGCGATGTCGTTATCCTTCATACGCTTAATCTTCATTTATGTTTGCAAGCAGCTTCTCAAGTTCTGCTACTGCTAAACTAATAGTTTTACTTTTCTCTTTTATATCAGCCATCAATTCAGCCAAGGAGCGGTCATCAGACTTTCCTCCTTGTTTTATCCAGGTTATATCAAGGCTTGTCTTGTCACGGGTGAGAATATCATCTACCGGATATTTACGCCAACGCCCTTGAGGATTGTTGTCTGCATCATATGTCTCTTTGCGTCCTTCTAAATTTCCTGCATTATAGCATGTAACAAAATCATCCAAATGATGTCTCTCTAATTTATTAGTAGTAAGCGTATGTTTGATGTCAGTACGATAATCATAGAACCAAATCTCTTTTGTCGGTTGACCTTTGGAAAAGAACAATACATTTGCTTTTACGCCTTGTGCATAGAAAATACCCGTAGGCAAACGAAGTATCGTGTGTAAGTTGAAGTCTGAGAGTAACTTCTTGCGAATTGTTTCCCCAGCACCACCTTCAAAAAGGACATTGTCTGGTAATACTACAGCTGCACGACCTCCGGTTTTGAGCATCAGCATCATGTGTTGAAGAAAGTTCAACTGATTGTTCTTCGTTTCTACATAGAAATCCGGACGGTTAATATCCACAGAACCTGCCGGACGAGTGCCGAAAGGAGGATTGGCAAGTATTACATCTACAAGAGTGGATGGTTCTTTCTCCAAGGAATCCTCACAAACAATCGGGCTCCGGTCTGTTCCTACACCATGCAAATATAGGTTCATAGATGCAAGCGTTACTACCAATGGAGTGTTATCTACACCGTGCAGTGCCTTGTTGCGCAAGAAATCTCGTTTCTCCTTACTGGCAGACTGTTCTTTCATATAATCGTATGCAGTCAAGAGGAAACCTCCGGTACCGCAGGCCGGATCACAAACCGTTTCTCCAATTTGCGGGGCTATGCAATCTACCATTGCTTTGATGAGTGGACGTGGAGTAAAGTACTGACCGGCACCACTTTTCTTGTCCTGCCCATTCTTCTCAAGGATACTTTCGTAGATAGCACCTTTCACGTCTCCATCCATGATCAGCCATTGTTCCTCATCAATCATGGTAATGACTTTTTTAAGATGAACAGGCATTTCTATCTTATTATGGGCTTTTGTATAGATGGTACCAATCAGATTGTCCTGACTACTTAGGTGCTTTAAAGTTTCCTCGTATTGTTTGACCAAATCAAATCCATCAAGAGACTTTAAATCCTTCCATTGATAACCATTTGGAATTGCAGATTCTCCAAATAATTCTGCGTTTTCATCATCCATTTTCAAGAAAAGGAGATAGGTAAGCTGAGTTATATAGTCTGTAAAACCGACACCGGCTGCTGCCAGTACATCTGCCATATTCCAGACTTTTTTTGTAAGTGTCTGCTCTGTTGTATTCTTTTTTGCCATATTTCCTATTCAAAATTTTTATGTTCTACTATAAACATGTCATCTAATGTAACTTTATAAGTATTTATTTCAGTTACATAATAGAATGGATATTGAGATTTACCCTCCTTTGACACATCGATAAAACAATTCCACGGAGATACTTTTGGAGATGGAGCTCCTGGATCTAGACAGAAAATTTTAGTTATGACGTCATTCTCATCGCTTTCTATTCCTATAGCCAATAAAGCATGTGCACCACCATTGAATTCTGTCGAGATTATAACTGGAGTATTCTGGCTTACGAATTGCCCTATCAATTCAATTCTATCATCATTAGTTCTTGGTCTTTTGTGTATTGCCCTAATTTCAAATGGCTGTTCGTTGATTTCACGTGCTAATGCTGTATAGTTATAACCATTTTGAATAAAACCTTGCTCATAGAAAAAATGATATAAGAATTTGCCTTTTGGAGTACGCCTATCGGGAAAATTATACAGTTTAATATCTTGCTCTTCAATCATCCCTTGGCATAGCATTGCCATCACAAGGGAATAAATAGAACATGCGCCATCTAAATCCCCTTGTTGCTTATGTACATTGACCCATCGCCCATTTGCATCTTTTGTTTGCAAACCAGTTCGATTTAATCTTATGCTATCTATTATTTGTATGGTTGTCATTATTATGCTGCTTTTCTTAAAACTACAAATGTGTATAGAGAGTGTAAAGCTTCGTTAGCTTTCTGCATATTACCAAAGGCACGGATCATCTGTGCTGCCTGAGTTGCATCATCTTCACGAATCTCTTTGATTGTACAAGCTCCGTTGGAAGCAATATAATCTACAATACGACTGATGACTTCACGTTGTTTATCTGTTATTTCGCGCTGGTTTTGTCCTAACCATAGATTGAAATACTGTTTAGATGTAGAAACAACACTATCTAACCGCTCAATTTGGTGTAAAGCAAAACGTACGAGCTGTATGATATTAGTTAAAGCATCGCTTTCCTCTTTTGTAGAAGAACGTCGAACACTGTTTGGATTCAGAATGGCATATGAATTCCACAATTGTTTGGAAGTAAAATGATTGTTAGCTATCTTGAGTTTGTTTTCCAAATCTTTTAGCATTGAATAGGTAATTGGCTCACCTTCATTATTATAAATTATACGTAGAGCCTCTATTTCATCACAATGTTCTTTGCAGAAATCTTCAAAGGCTTCTGTTGTACTTTTAGCTTCTTCTATTGAAAAACCTTTAGATATAAGCGTGTCCTCACCTGGCATCAGCGTGTTGACAAACCCAGCAGCAAGAATGAGCAGATACCTGCGCGCATCTGCGTGATTTGCAAGTGGAGCTACTAAACCTTTCCGTTCGTTATTAGGCTCTTTAGTACTTATGAATGGCGGCAGAATATTGTTTTCAAATGCTTCGTAAATCCTTGAAGCAAGTTCTTTCATGTCGTCATTTGCTAAACGTACGAACTCCGTTCGCTGTGAATTATCAGCTTTGTTGTATATTCTGGAAAGTGTTGCAGCAAGACGTTTCAGATGCTCGTCAGGAAGGTAACCATGGGTAATCTGTTCCAACAGCTCTTTAAGAGTAATAATCTTTGTAGTCGGCTCATCAGTTATCGTAGGTATTGTTTTTTCGTGTTCAGTAACACCTACGGCATCTATCAAATAGAAACAATCTTTACTAAACGCATTTGGGGTAACATTCCGTAACTGCTCATCTCCAATTGTGCGTACACCACGTCCTTTCATCTGTATATAGAGCGGTAAAGATTCTACATCACGCATGAAAATCAATACTTCAAGAGGCTTAACATCTGTACCAGTTGCTACCAATGTGCAAGTTACGGCAATTCTGAAATCCTTATCATTCCGGAACTGACGTATCAATTCATTACTATCGCCCGCGGAATAAGTTATTTTTTGCACGAAACGGTCATCTGTATGTCCAAATACCTCTTTAGCTATCTGTACGATATTGCTGGCATGAGTCTCATTTAGAGCAAAGATCAAAGTCTTTGGCAGATAGTCAAAATTTGCTTCTCGCTGTGGATCATTGAACAACTCGGTATAGACGACATCGCGATAAGTGGAGAGAATAAGTTTTATTTGCGCAGGGTTAATGACACTTCTGTTTAGCTCTTTATTGGTATATGTTTTCGTTTCTTTATTGGAAATGGTTTTTACATCTCCGGTATAACGTGTTTCTTCTTTGATTTTTTCTCCTTCTAATATAGCTCCACCATTTTCTGTAACCTGAGTTTTGATTCGATATACGCGGCAATCTACATTTACACCATCAACGATACTTTTCTCCAATGTGTAGTTGACTATGCGATTATTGTTAAAGAATGCCATTGTTTCAGGAATTGGTGTGGCCGTCAATCCAACAAGTCTGGCTGTATCAAAATACTCCAATACTTTACGCCAATTCCCATAAATGGAGCGATGACACTCATCTATGATAATCAAATCAAAGTAATCATGTGGTAAATTGGGATTAGGAGGCAATACAACTTCTTCTGTAGGCTCATTATCATCATCGTTGTCATTATCCTCAATAGTATCTCCTTTTAGAAAAGAAAAAAGACGCTGTATTGTTGAAATAACGACATTACTATCAGATGGTATAGAAGAGGAACGAAGACGATTCACTGTAAATATTGTATTGAATGCATCTCCATTTTCTGTCAGCCGAAAAGTTCCAAATTCTCCCTCCGCCTGTTTCCCGAGGTTATTTCTGTCCACAAGAAATAATACTCTTCGCATTGGAGTATATGAAAGAAGACGATATGCAGCAAGACATGCAGTATATGTTTTACCTGCACCTGTAGCCAAAACCATCAAGGCGCGATTCTGCCCACTTCTGAAACTTTTTTCCAGTTCAGTAACTGCCTCATACTGACAATCTCGTAATCCTTTTTTTCGCAAAGTTGGAAGTCCGGCAAAATAATCATTTATTCCCAACAGCTTAACCAATTCATGAGGAGTTGGAATCGTCATAATTTGCTTGAAACAAGAATCCTGTTTACGAAAGTCACAGAAGTGCAAGTCTTTCCCATTTGAAGTAAATATGAAAGGCAAAGGCTTTTGGTATACTTGATAGATATTAGGAACATTCCTGGCATATAAAACAGCCTGTTCGCACACAGTATTGGAAAAAGGATCTATCTCTTCTCTTTTGGCCTCAAGCACACCTACGGCTTTTCCATTAATAAAAAGAAAATAGTCAGCCTCTAGGTTACCTTTTAAAAGTCCTTCCCTTATGGCTACAGCAGTACAGTTTGGTTCGTAGTTGTCTCTATCAACTACTTTCCAGCCAGCATCAGTAAACCACTGATCTATTTTTTGCCTCGCTTTTTCTTCTGGTGTCATATATTCCTATATTTTTATATTATCGGAAGTTGCATACTAGAAAAATAACATCTACAAAGAACGAACTATTGACGTTCATCCTTGTCTGTTATCAAATCTTTTAAGTCAACTTGAAGAATTTCAGCAATTTGCTGTAAGGTTTCCAAATTAGGCTGGATTCTGTTACAAGCATACGCATTGACCATGCTAAAACTCTTATCAAGTCTTTTCGCTAACCACGTTTGTGAAATGCCCTTCTCCGATAAAACAACCTTTATTCTATTTAATTTCATTTTTAAATGCAATTATATTGCGCAAATATAACGAATCATATTCAATAAATTTAAATTGAGTATATTTGTATCAGTTGAATTATATATATAAATTATGGAAACATTACCAGAAATAATATTGGACAAAACTAATATAGAGAAAGTATTTCCTTTATTAGATAAACGAGAGTGTGATTATATTGAAGAGGCCCAAAAACTTTTTGCCTATGGCTTTTATAGTCAGTCCCTTTTATCAATTTGGACTGCTGCCGTTAATAACCTTAAACGGAAAGTTGAAGCATATGGCGTTGATTTATGGTCTTCAGTTGTAAAAGATGAGTCGGGCAGAAAAAAATTTGATTCTACAGGAGAAACTATTGTTGAAAGATGGAGTAATGTTGATGATTTGGTTTTAATTTCTGGTGCAACAAGGCTAGGATTATTAAATCCCAAGGCTGGAAAATCCTTGGAGATGATTAATTGGATGAGGAATCATGCCTCTCCTGCACATGATTCAAATACAAGAGTGGAAAAAGAAGATGTAATTAGTTTAGTATTATTACTACAAAAAAATCTGTTTGAACAGCCTTTGCCTGAACCTGGACATTCTGTTGCTACATTATTTGATCCGATAAGAACGAAAGCACTTGATTGTGATGAATTATCCGTTTTGAAAGACCAGATAAATTCTTATAAACCTCATGATATTAGGACAGTATTCGGATTTATGATGGACTTAATTTCAAGTGGTAATAATCCTGCAAAAGATAATGCAATGGCTTTATTCCCATATGTTTGGGAAAAGTCAAATGATGATTTGCGTAAAACACTTGGAGTGAAGTATCATACTCTAATGATTTCACCTGAAAGTGATGATAGTTCTGATAATGGAGCAAAAGGTAGAATATTTGAATTATTAGTATTGGTTAAGGGTGTTCAATACATCCCAGACGGAACTAGAGCTCGTGTTTTTAGAAGAGCAGCTGCGAAATTATCTAAAGCGAAGGATACAAGTTATGATTGGAGTGCAGAAGAATCGGCAAGTAAAAATTTACTTCAACTAGGGACTTGTATACCTATGGTAGCATTTGAAGAGGTTTATCAAGAAATTATATCAATATGGTGTGGAAATTATTGGGGCCGTTCTGATGCATACCTAAGCCTTAAGCCTTTTATAGAATGTCTTAATACGAATCAAATAAGACAAATAATACGTATGTTTCATGATAATTTACGGGTAAAAAGTGAACTTTCTCAAAGCAGACCAAAAAACAATGCCATAAACCTTCTTCACTCTTTTGAAAGTCGTCTTACTATTGAAGCACATAAACAAGAGTTGAAAGATACGATAATGGAAGTTGAGAAATTGTAGTAACTTTTTTGTTTTTTGCCAAAATTATCTTTTAAACTTATAGACATGAATAATGCGCCAAAAGTAGACACGTCGAAAATTAAATGTTCCAAAGAGTATGTGTGTTGGATTGATATCATGGGGACAAAAAATACTATGTCTGAGTCTTTTCAGAAAGCAGCAAATTATATTTTAAAATTTCATAGTAGTGTAATAGATATTGTTAAGGATGAAGAAGGAGTGTCTTACTACCCTCTTATGGACGGAATCTTTATAACGACTCCGAATAATGCAACGATTAGAAAAATTATTGATAAAATAACTGCAAACCTATTGACAACTCGTGTGTATATGATAATATAGCCATATACACACGAGTTTATGCTTTTAAAATTAAGCACTTCAACGAAACAAGGGAGGCGTGATTGTGAAGAAAAAGTTACATCTGGGGTTTGTAACGACTTATTCCGGACGATGGCCGAAGGAGCTTCCAGAACAGCGAGACCGGGAGTATGGAGAGTGGCTTGAGAAGAATCTACCAGAAGTGGACGTGGTAAAGGCCAGCCAGATCGGATGCACCAGTCAGGCACTGGAAGAGATCGTGGAACAGTTCAAAGAGAATTCCGTAGATCTGGTGGTGATGGTGTACGGCGCGTTTACAGGGGATGACGCGGCGGCTTACCTGACAGAGATGCTGGATGTGCCGATCATTCTGTGGGCGCCATACGAAGTTCCATTTGAAAAGAACACCAGGTTATATGCCAACGCATTATGTGCCATGACCATGAATGCAGCATCATTGCGGAGACTTGGTAAGACTTACCATACGGTATATGGAAGTCTGGATGATGAGCGGGCGGCAGGAAAAGTAAAAGCACTGGTGATGGCTTATCATACGGTAAAGGCGATGAAGTACACGAATCTTGGACTGCTGGGATATCGTCCAACTGCATTTTACAACTGTGCATTTGACGAAGGGCTGATCCGTCGGACATTCGGGATCAAGATCGAAGAGACAGATCTGAAGGTAGTATTTGACAAGATGGCACAGATTCCGGACGAAGCGTGTCAGGCAGACATGAAGAAGATGGAAGAAACCTACAACATGGATACCCTTCCAGAAGGACATCTGGAGAATCATTCCAGACTTTATCTGGCCTTAAAGGAAGTGATGGCAGCGCAGAATTATGATTTTGCAACCATCAAGTGCTGGCCGGAGATGGGAAATCTTCATACAACTCCA
>ERZ835080.1854-NODE-1854-length-13296-cov-2.921985_pt1 | contig 13296 bp, 9 predicted proteins | sample MGYA00519688_ERZ835080 | MGnify/ENA primary metagenome ERZ835080 (study PRJEB31850, sample SAMEA3708770) | human gut metagenome | biome: human gut; feature: human-associated habitat; material: faeces | place: China | collected 2014 ... | reverse complement strand
CCGTGTCTCCTTCCCCTGCGGCCTCCGGCCGCAGTGCAGTCGAACACATGTTCTTGTCACGAGGAGCGCGGGGACGGTAGAAGTCGCCCACCTGCGCGATCGCGCGCTCGATGGTCTGCGCCCCGTAGGTCGTGCTCCCGCGCCGGCTGTCCCACTTGTCGCGCATGAGGCCGCTGGTGCGAAAGATCCGGTCCATGCGCTCGGCGTCGCCGGCGCACCAGAAGGCGAGGTGGCTGCACAGCGCCATGTCTGCGGCGGAGTGGTCGCCGCCCTGAGCGGAGGTGTCGCCGGTCATAAGGGCACGTATGACAGCGCCCGAGCGGGACGCGTACATGCGCTCGATGAGCTCATCGTCGCTGTCGCCGCCCTGCGCGGCGCGTTTTATGGGCATGGACGAGGATGCCGCCCCACGGTTGCGGTCCGGCTCGATCCACGTGCGGTAGGCGCGCTCGATGACGCCCGGGTTCGCGCCCAGGCGCCCGCGCCCCTCGAAGACGTCGCCCGTCACGGTGAAGAACCGGTCGTGGTCGTACATCTCCACGTTGCCGCGGCGGCAGCGCTCTGCGCCCTCTGGCTTGGAACCCATGAAGATCAGGTGCAGCCCGTTGCCGGAAGGGGAGACCTCGGTGTAGGTCGCGGCCTCCTCGACCACCCAGCGGTACTCGTCGGCGAGAGCGCCGCCCTCCATCACGTGGTCGAGGTCGAGTCCCGTGAATGCGCGGTCGGGCCCGAACACGAAGCCCACGCCGTCGCACCCGATGCGCCGTACGGCGGCGACCGCGTCCTCGAACGTGGCCCATGTTGCGGGGTCGGTGCTCTTGGCCATGCGCCCGCTTCGCGCGTCGACGGGCATCTTGGTCGCGCGCCCGTCGCGCTCCACGCGCTTCCAGCACACCCAGCGCGCCTCGGCGCGCAGTTCTGTCGGGATGTTGTTCGGGTCGATCACCTAAGATCACCGCCCCGGCGTGCGTGCGCTACACTGTCACCCGCGAGTCCCGCCAGGATCTCGCTTTGGCCGTGCGCGGTTGCAGCCGCGCACGGTCGCTCACTGCGGGTGACGCCCGCGCATGCGACGCTAGTCTTCCTGAGGCCGCTCATGTGCCGCCCCCCTTGCTCGCGTTGGGGAAGATCACGTCCCGGCAGATGCGCCAGCGGCCGTTCACCTTGTCCGCAGGTATGCGCCCCTCGGTGATCCCCCGCCTGATGGACCCTTCGTGCTCTCCCGTCACTTGGGCGAGCTGCTTCGGTGTCATGAACAGCGGTACATCCTCGAAACTCAATGCAACCACGCTCCCAACCTCCTCGATCGGATGCCTCTGGACCTCGCGCCGGAGCCGGGAGAGGGCTGCGGGCCCTCTCCCGGTGCCGCCCGACGCAGCCGTAGAATAGCACACGAAATCTCACAGAATGAGATTGTTAGCAACAAATGAGGTAGAATATCGGTATTGGGTTGTTGGCTTTGTCACGATATGCTATATTCTGTTGCAGAGTGTTGCATCGTTTCCATCAGCCCGCATCACAGTCCGTCACAGAACGTCCACATCTGGAAGGAGCCATCCCATGGCCAGCAACCTTCAGGAGCTCCGCAAGTCCGCCGGCTACAAGACCGCCCCGGAATTCGCCCGCGCCATGGACATACCCGAGTCCACCTACGCCCGTTACGAGAGCAGCCCGGACAAGATCCCCCTCGACAAGGCGTGGAGACTCGCCGACGTCTTCGGCTGCTCCATCGACGCCATCGTCGGCCGCGAGAACATCGAGGTGGGGGACGCCCGCGGCGAGGTGCAGCGTACCTACGATGCGCTCTCGCCCGACTCCAAGGTCGCCCTCGATAAGTACCTGGCCTTCCTCGTCCAGTCCGATGCCGACGAGCGCGCCCGCGCAGAGGAGGCGGAACGCCGGCGCTTCGAGGCGCTCGCCGTATCCTACGAGACCCTGTACGTCGGCTCCCTCAACGAGGACGCCCCCTTCGGTGAGCTGGTGGGCGACGGGGACCCCGAGAAGCGCCGCGACGGTTTCGAGGTCTTCATCACGCTCATGGCAAAGGAGAAGCGCGGCAAGCCCTCCACCAAGTTCGAGCGGCTCCGCGACGAGGCGACCATATCCAAGATCATGGACGCCTACGACCGTATCCACTGGGCCGACCTATCCTGCGTGGAGTGCGACTCCCGCGCCGATCTCTCCGACCGGCTGTTCATCAGTTTCGACAGCAGCGAGCGCGCCAAGAGGGGAGGCGAGGGCAGGAAGTAACGCTTAAAACGAGAGCGGCCCCGCGGGAGCGGCAACTCCCACGGGGCCTTGCGTCCAATCCAGAGGCATCCAGAGAGGACGGTGACATTATATGTCATCACGGACGAACCTACCTAAACAGAAGGCTAACAGCGGCAAGCGAACGCTCCAGCGCATGCGTCGCGAGGCTGGCTACCGCAGCGCCAAGGACTTCGCGGAGAGCGTCGGCATCCCCATGTCCACCTACGCCCGCTACGAGCGCGCGGGCGACGGACCGGAGTGCGGGATCCCGCTCGCCAGCGCCTGGGCCATAGCAGATGCGCTCGGCTGCTCGATCGATCTCGTCGTCGGCCGCGAGGATATCGACGTCGCGACCGGCTCCGTCCAGGAGCGCGCCGAGGCGCTCTCGCGCACGGGCCGCGAGATGCTCGACGACTACCTACGCTTCCTCGAGTTCCGCGAGGAAGCCGACGCCTCCCAGGATTGGAGGCGGTGAGCATGGCCAAGGTAACCGGCGAGGGCACCATCGTCCAGCTCGAGAAGGATAAGCCCAAGAGCAAGTGCCGCAAATGGCAGCTCCGCGTATCCACCGGGCTCGACCCCCGAACGGGAAAGTACAAGATCCGCACGCGCCGAATCAAGGGGACCTACACCGAGGCGGCAAAGGCCCTTCGCACGTTCATCGACGAGCTCGAGCACGATGCGGTGCAGGGAAGGTCGAAGTACACCTTCGAGGAGTATGCGGAGCGCTACCTCGAGCAGCGTCGCGCAAAGAAGGAGATCGCGGACACCACGCTTGCGAGGCAGCGCTGCCAGCTGAAGGCGATATGCAGGCATATCGGCAAGGCGAACCTCTCGGCAGTCACCACCATCATGCTCAACGACATGTACATCGCCATGCTGAACGGGGACACCAGCATCGGTGTGCCCTCAGGAGGGTCTTACGTGAATCAGATACACAACAACGTGAAGTTGGTTTTCAATCGGGCTGTGGAAGAGGGGGTCCTCACGGTCAATCCCGCCCTCAAGGCAACGCCCCCGAAGATGGACACCGCGGAGAAGCGCGCCCTCACCCAGGCGAAGGCCGACGAGGTCCTCTCCGATCTGGACCCCACGTCCGACCGCGACTGCGCCTATCTCATCGCGCTGACGCTCGGGCTGCGCAGGGGCGAGGTATGCGGCCTTTCATGGGGTGACATCGACTTCGATGAGCGTCTCGTCTACATCAACCATTCGTTTGACATGCTGGGCAACCTCAAGGCAACCAAGACGAAAGCTGGAACGAGAATCCTGCCACTGCCCGATGTTGCCCACCTGGCGCTCGGCATCCATAAGCAGGCGCAGGCCGAGCGCTACGCGAGGACAAACAAATACCGCCATCCGTGGGAGGGCTACATCGGGCAGGGCCTGGAGACCCCCGTCGTATCCGGGAAGAGCGGCGAGCGCATCAAGCCGACGAGCCTGAGCAGATGGTGGAATAAAGACCGCAAGCGCTTCGGGCTCGATGGTTGGACGTTCCACGAGCTGCGCCATACGTATCTCACGCTGCTCGCGCGCAAGGGCGTCCACCCCAAGGTCATGCAATCGCTTGCCGGGCACGCGAGCGCCAAGATCACGATGGATATCTACACCCATGTGAACATGGACGCGAAGCGCGATGCCGTCGAACGCCTTTTCCACGTCGTCGACGGCGGTAAAAGCGGCAGAGAGAAATCCGAGGACGATTTGTACCAGATTTGTACCAGCTAACCCCGACCTCAGCGGAGACATTCCGAAACACAGCGTTCTACCTGCGAAAACAACGAAGCGAAATGAACGGATAGCTTTCAGCGATTATCGAGTTCGAGTAAACGGAGCCACCGCTCGCTTCGTGAAGTTGCATAGTAATCTGCACCATAATTGCAGGTAGAAGAAGGGTTTCGCTCTGGTTGGGCGAGGCCCTTCTTTGTTAGGGTGGCGGAGGGGTGCCAAAAAGTGCCTTAGTGCGGAAAGGGCGGAGTGTCAAATAGTGCGTTAGTGCGGAGGTTTGGTCAAATAGTGCGTTAGTGCGGATTGGAGTCGCCCTGACGGGCTCGACTTATACATCGAGCGGTGGTGCCCGAGCTTTCTAACTCGAACAACGCGAACGCTCTATTCATAAGGTACCATTACTATCTATCGCCCATTCCGTACTAACTCAATATTTGGTCCAAAATCCTCCGCACTAAGCGACTATTTGACCTAAGTTCCGCACTAACTCGAAATTTGTCCTACCTGGAGCCTGCGTCCTTCTTCTGGCCGATAATTCAGACTAGAAGCTATCGCCAGCCACGGTGGACAAACCGCAGTGTCTCCACTGCCGCGGATACCTGGTCCACACGCTTTTGAAGCCCGCGCGCAATGTAGTCAAGCCGTCCGTTTGCGGCTGCGTGCTTGCTGTGCGAGAGAATCTCGACCGCCTCGTCCACAAAACCGGATAAAGCAGCATGATCAAAAGCGGTGGGGTCAAACCATGAAAGGTCGTTGGCAAGCGCCAGCTGGTGCGCGGGATTGGGATCAAACGGCCTGCTTTGAAACGTCCAGTCGTTTCGCTCTACCTGCTGCGGCGTCTTGTTGTACCACAGCGAGTTGCCGGAGTCGAAAAGGGGCGCGGGGCGCATCTGCAGCGTGTCGACCGAGCGGATAAAGCCAAAGTTGCGCCAATGCCGGTCCGTGTTCGCAAGGATTGCGTCGCATACGATCATCTGCGACAGCGCACGGTGCATGTTAGCGGCATCGCATGCGTGGTGCTCCGCAAAGCGGACCAGGCGATCGTACGTTGTGGCCCTGCGCATGGAAGAAAGGTCGCCGCGAACAAGCGCCGCCGGAACGTACTCCTCGCGCTCGCCCAAGAAATTGGGGCATAGGCACAAGGGACCGTCTTGGATGTGCGCAAGGGTGTAGGGAACGTATTCGTCCGGCTGCAGCAGGCGGCGGTGCAGGACGGTCGCCACGACCTCGTTGAACGGTCGCTGGTCATCGCCTGTGCAGCCTTTGGCAAGGCAACGCATGCCATCGCGGATAACCCAGCGCTTTGGCAGCTCGCCCTCAGACGTGTTGTCGGGCGAATCGAGCCCCACCGCACTGAGCCAGTTATCCCACGCCATAAGGTTTGACTGGACAAAGTCGTTCTCAAAATAATTAATGTCGCCCCATTGTAGGGTCTCATTGGTGGCGGGCCGCAGCCAATAACAGTCCGAGAGCGAGAGCGCCATGTTGTTGAGGGGCAGCAGGGAGAAATCGGTGATCTCGATTTGGCCAAGGCGGGCGAGCAGCCCCGGACGAGAAGCCGGAACGGACCTGTGTTCCCACCAGTTCGTAACGCCGCGGGGTTTCGCCTTGCCGCCGGAGGTGACGGTGCCAAGGGGCATGCGCGGCGCATCCAGGATCTCGCGAACAACCAGGGGGTTATCTTTCCGCGGGTCATGGCGCACCACTGCAACCTCATGGTCGGCAGACATAAGGACAAAGGTTCGCGATGCGTCGAATTCCACCGCGGCGGCTTTGCCCGCAAGGTAGCGGTCGATCGATTCGCTGTCGATCATCCGCCTGCCGCCAACAAGCGACCCCGTTAGCTCGCCTGTTGAAAGCAATTGCGAGATTCGCGGCTTGGTCACGCCCAGCGCCCGTGCCGCATCTCCCATGGGAATATAGGTATCGCCACCCATTGCCGCACCACCAATCGCTACCACGTTAAATAAGCGTTGATGCTGATATGTACGTTGACAATGATAGCACTTAATTATGTGGACGATGAGACGCGTCTGGGACGACCGGCGGCTAGCGCGGTGACGCGCCAGGTGCCCCCGCGTCCACAGGGGCTATCTGCCAAGGCACGCGCCTATGGTGCCAAGCAGCTCCTTATCCAAGCTGTAGCGCATCCAGCGGCCGTCTTTGCGTGCGGATACAAGTCCCATATCGCGAAGCGCGGCCATATGGTGAGAGAGGGTAGGCTGGGATATGTCCAGTTCCTCCAACAGCTTGCAAGCGCATAGCTCATCCGAGTGCGAGAGCATGGCTATGATGCGAAGGCGATTGGGGTCTCCCAGCGTCTTAAGGTTGGCGGCGAGCCGAACCTCGTCAAAACATCCCGCTATGACGCGCCGCCTTAGGTATTCGATCTTCATCTTGATTTGATCCATTACGGCGACAAACTGCTGGTCTGGCCCTCCCGTGGGATCTTCCAACCCCCAGTCCTCGTGCCAGCGAGCGAGCAGGGTGGGGCATTGCACGCCGCAACCCATGGTGACCACCATGTCTACGGGCGGAATCTCCTCAAGGGGCTTAGGGGCCAGCGCGGAAGTGTCTACGCCGCGCTGCTGCAAAAGGCGCACGGCATCTGGGTTGACTGCGCGGGCAGGGTGCGTGCCTGCGGAACGGGCGTCGATTTCGTTTGGAGCAAGCGCGTGGGCCAAGGCCTGCGCCATCTGGCTGCGACAGGCGTTGTGCGTGCAGATAAAGGCGACGCTAAGCGGTGCGAAAGTGCTCATTGGTCCTCCAGGCGGGTGCGTGATTCTCGTCCATTATATAGATATCTGTCTATATAATACATATTGATGTGCATCAATATGACTACGGGCGCCACGGAGCAAGGCTCTGGGCGCCAAGAGGGGAGTGCAACCATGGCAGATGCATCTTTGGATTGGGTTAAGAGCGCTTGTTTTGCGTGGCTTGAGGAGGGTGCAGGCGCTGACGCTGGCGAGCTGCTTGAACGTTTGATGGCGGACGAGAACTGCCCGGCATTTGGTCCGGCTCACCATGCACTGGTGGGAGCGGCGCTGCTTGCATGTTCTTGGAGGGCTGTGGGCAAGGGCGAGCTTGGGGATGCGTTGGACGAGCTGTTCGACCGTGCTTCCTGCGTGCCCGGCGCCGCGTGCGCCAAATGGGGCGTGTGCGGCGCCGCTGCATCGTGCGGCATGGCGTTCGCCATCTTGTCTGGTAACGCCCCGCTTAAGAAAGAGGGTTGGGGCGAAGGCCAGCGCATGGTGGCGCAGATCCTCGCCGCGATCGCGGACGCCGGTGCGCCGCGGTGCTGCAAGCGCGATTCCCGCATTGCCGTCCGCGTGGCGTCGTCCTGGTTCAACGACCAACTGCACACTAGGCTTGTGGAATCCGAGCCCGTTCGCGGATGCGCGGTCTGTAAGCAAAATTCGGCATGTCTGGGTAGTGGCTGCCCGTTTTTCTCGTAGGGCAAAGGCGCTTTATCGAGTGCTTGGGAACGCGACGGAGGCGTTCTCTACAGGGAGCACGCTAGAAGGCCCGGGCGCTGCAGGACTCGTCGCAGCGAGTTGGACAGATGCGCCAGGCGATTATCGAGCATCGCCAGCGCGCCAAAGGCGTAGTGGCTGCGCCCTTCCTCGTCCTCGATAATCAGCGTCCATGTGCCGCTATTCGATTCGTACACGTTGCAGCAATGGCATCCCATCCAGTCAGACGCTTCATCGAGCAAGCGGGCGGCTTCGTCCTTCGAGATGGAGATGTAGGAGTCGGATGAGATGCAGCTGCGCCCGTATTCGTCCAAATAATGATCGACCAGGCGGCAGTCTCCATTTTTATGGAGTTCCAACCGCTGGTGCACAAGGGGGCTGCGCGAGGGCTGCCGGCTGTGGTCGTGCGTGCTCGATATAAGGTAGAGCGCGGTGGGCTGGCAGGTCAGCGGCGCGGACGAGTTCTCGCCCGCGAGCTGCGCCAATCGTTCGAGCGCTAGGATGAACCACAGGCGCACCTCGGGCCCCGCGGCTTTGCAGCGGGCCTTGTCCGTCGCCCAGAAGTGATGGCTTATCAGGTGCGACACCTGATCCCATTTTGACATTACGGCTGATCCCAGAAGCGAGGCGTCCGTGACGGCGGGCAGATGCCAGTCCAGCTCCTCGAGGTTGTCGAAGGCGCCGGGGTACGTGGCGTCGAAGGCCTCGCCCGCATCGTCTATATATCCACGCGCGGTGCAGTCGGCGCGAAACTCGCCTGTGTCCAGCAGCTGGTGCAGGTTTTGGCGGCTGTCCCTAAAGCGCGGCAGCCATTTGCGGGTGAAGTCTCGCAGGGCGTTGGCAGCGGCTGCGGCGGGGGCCGCGTCGGCGGCTGCGGTAGTGGACGTCATGGGCTCCTCCTTTGTATCGATGGCTCGAATATAGGGAGGGGCTCGCTGCCGCGCTGTACCTTTTGTTAGCCGATGAGCCGTGGGTTGGCGGCTCCGCGCCGCCGCCCGCTCGACACGCCCTTCTCCCGCTTGCTGCCTGCTAATAAAGTGGGCGCGCCGCCTGCGAACGTGCAAGCGGGGCGCCCTGTCGTACGGGGTTGCTAAGCGGGTTGTGGAGTCGCTGGCTTTGGGGCCGCTGGCTTTGGGGCCGCGATTCCCGGGGTTGCTACTGCGCCTGTTCCTGCGCCTCGAAGTAGCGCATCAATATGGTTGCGACTTCAGCGCGGGAAGCCACGTCGCCGGGCTTGAGCTCACGGAGTCCAGGCCCTTGATAAAGCCCTCCTCAACAGCCCATTTCATGGCGTTGCCGGCGAAATCGGATACCTTGCCGGCATCGGGGAACTTGGACAGGTCGCCACGGCCCGAGGTATCGACGCCGTTTTTCTGGGCAAAGCGCATCAAGAACACCGCCACCTGCTCGCGCGTGACCGCGTGGTCGGGGCCAAAGTCATTGGTGCCGTCGTAGCCGCTGACAATGCCGTTCTCGGCACCCCAGGCGACCACACCCGCAAACCAGTCGTCGGCGTTGACGTCGCCAAATGTACCGCCTTTGCCGTCCAGCTTGCCGTTGTCGGCGCCGGCGGCGCGTGCCAGCATGGCGACAAATTGCGCGCGGCTGGTGGTGTCGCTTGGACCCATCAAGTTGGTACCTTCGTAGCCGCGCAGGTAGCCCTTCTCAAGTGCCCAGTCGATGGGGTCGTGGTACCACTGGCTCGCGTCGATGTCGGCAAACTTGTGGGTCTCGCATAGATCGCCGCCGTCGCATCCAAAGACCACGTTCACCTCCACGTCGCCCTGGGGCATGGTGAACTCAAACTCGCCCTTCTCGTTCTTGCGGACCTCGACCTTGTTGCCGTCCTTGTCCGTGACGGAGCTGCTGCGGACCTCCTTGCCCGCCTGCGGCTTGGGGTAAACGGTGACTTTATCGCCCGCATCCGGGTTCTTGGGGCTCACCGCCACCTTGCCGCCGGGGTGCGCGGGGATCTCGATATCGTCCTTGGCGGGCGGCTGCGGGGTCACGGGCGGCTGGGGCTCGGGGTCGGGCGTGGGCGCCGGCGCTCCCTCAAGGCGAAGGTTGAGGATTGCCTCCATGAGCGACAACCTCATGGCGTTGGCGTCGTTGATGGTGGGGGAGCCCTGGGCAAAGTCCCTTGGCCTCGGCGATCTTCGAGCTCAGCGCGTCATAGGTTTGGGACGAGAACGCCGCGGTGCCTTCTCCCTGCTTGACGGCCTCCGCCGCGGCGATTTGCGCTTTCAGTGCTGCGGTGTCCGCAACGGCGTTGGCGTCGTGCAAGCGAAGCTCCGCTGCTGACGCAAAGCCGCCCTCGCCCTCAACATAGACCAGCTTGACGGCGCGGACGTTGTCCTGGCGCTCGAAGCTGATGAGATAGGGGCCGCGGGTGAGGTCCTTGATGGTTCCGTCCGCGACCTTCTTGAAGGTCTTGCCGTCGGCGGAGACGTGGACCTCGTACTTCTTAAGGTCGCCGTTGGTGCTGGTTTGGCGCGGGGTGTAGACAATGCCGTCCACGCCCAGCGGCTGCTCTGAGCTTAGGGTGATGTGGTGCTGTCCCGTGCACTTGTCTGGGCTGTAGCGAGAATGCCAGATGCTGCCGGTGTTGCCGTCCAGCGCGCTTGCTGCCTTGCCGTCGCCGTTCTCGCAGTCCGCGGTCGCCTTCAGCAGGGCGGGGTCCACCATGCTCAGGTCGGCGACGGGCTTGAGCTTGAGTTCGTCCAGGGCACTGACCAGGGATTTCTCATAGTTGTCCACAACATCCTGTTGCGAGGCGCTCATGTTGCGAACGATGCTGTCGCGGGCAATCGCGATGGCGCGCGCACCGGCGTCCTCGTACTCGGAGAGGTCGGCGGGGATGATGGCGAGGTAGGCGTCGATGCGGCCGTAGTCGGCCTTCTTGTAGCCTGCGGCGTCCAGCTTGGCCTCGATCTTTGCGGCGAGATCGGCGATGGCGTCTGCCGACGGGTCGTACTGGCGGAAGACCTCTGCAGCCTGGGACAGCATGCCCTGCAGCTCCGCGTCACCCTTGATGGCGGAGTTCTTGGAGGCAAGCGGGTTCGCCTTCACCACGGCGTGGTCCAGGGGCATGGTGGAGTTGAAGTCTTTAGCGGTGCCCAGGCGGATATCGTCCACATAACCCGCGAACGCGTTGCCGGATTCGCTGCCAACGGTGCCTGCGGGCAGCATGCAGGTGGCCTTGATCTGGGCGCGCGTATTGGTGCCGATGGTGTCGACCAGCTTGCCGTCCACGTACAGATGGGTCTTCTCGAACTCGTTTTTGAACTCGAGCTCAACCCACTGGTTGGCGGGCAGGGCGTAGTTGAAGGAGTACGCGCGGTTCTCGCGGGTGATGCCCACTTTGCCGGTTTTCTCCTGGACGGCCATGATCTTGCCGTAGGGGGATTCGAACAGCACCTGCTCGTCCTTGGAATTGTCCGTGCGCTTGACCTTGACGCGCAGACTGTTGCCCAGCCCAGCGGTCTCGAGGCTATCTAGCTTGGCAAAGGACTTGCCGCCGTTGAGATGCAGCGCCTGGCGCCCGTCGACGCTCTCAAGCTCGGCGTTCTCCATCTTGCCCAGGGTGTGCTTCTGGCCAGATGCATCGTCCAAAGAATCCATGGTGAGATGGGCGATCGAGCCTTGTTGGTTGGCCTTTTGCTCGTAGCCAAAGTTGGTGGAGGGGGCGTCGCCCAGCTGCTTCACGCGCTCTTGCGCGGCGGCGAGGTCGACGGCGCCGGTCTTGCCCCAGGTGTTGGCGGCGAACAGGCCCAGCGCTCCGTCGATGCGGCGGTAGATGTCGTACTCGCTCATGCCGTTTTCTTGGAAGTCGCACATGTCGTTCCATACGGCGAAGGCGCCGCCGGAGATCTGCGGGTCGCCGGCAGGGATCTCGAAGCCGCTGATCTCGTTGACCTTGTCGTTGTAGCAGGAGTTCTGGTTGAGGTAGTCATAGTAGTAGCCGGCGTTGGGGACGATGTAGAACACGCCGTCCTGGCAGTCGATCAGCTCGAAGCCAAGGTCGTACATTGATTTCATGTCCGCCCAGCCGGGGTTCCACAGGTTCATCTGGCGGCGTTTGCCGGTCTCGGAGACGCCCTTGACCGCCACGTCGCCCTTGATCTCCGAGAGCGAGCCCCATACGCGGGCGGTCTTGCCGTTGTCCTCCGCGTACGTGAACATATCGTTCACAAAGCGACGGTAGGCGTTGCCGTCTGCGTTGTACTCGTCCGCGCCAATGTGGATCACGTCCGCGTCCGCGAAGACGGCCGCATCGCCGCCCTGCACGTACTCGTCAAAGATGCCCTGGACAAACGACAGGCTCTCGTCGTACTGGTTCTTGAGGTCCAGATGGTCGGTTGCGCGACCGGTGGTGCCGTGGCGCAGGTCCGGGCGCACCTTGGTGAGGGCGAGCGAGTGGGCGGGGGTATCGATCTCTGGGATGATGTTCACGCCCAGCGCGCGCGAGTGCTCGATGTAGGCCTTGAAGTCCTTCTTGGTGTACCACACGTCCTTAGCGGTAAGGTCCGCCTGGTTCTTGCCCTCGCCGGCCTTGACGTCCGATTCCAGGCGGAAGGCGGAGTAGGCCTGCATGGGGTCTTTGAGCTGCTCGAGCGGGATGAGGTTGTCGTTGAGGTGGATCTGCAGGTCGTTCATCTTGTACCAGGACATCTGGTCGGTGAGCTGGCGCAGCCACTCGATGGTGAACGTCTTGCGGCCCACGTCTAGGATGAAGCCGCGGACTTTGTGCAGCGGGTAGTCGCGTGCGGTGCCGCAGGGGAAGTCGCCGGTCTGCTTGACGCTTTGCAGGATGGTTTTGGAGCCCCAGTTGGCGCCTGCCACGGCCTCTGCGCTGACGGTGATCTTGTCCGAGGTGGCCTCGATGAGGTGGCCCTCCTCCTTAAGGCCGCGCTTCTTGTCCGCGCCCAGGGTGAAGAACACGTCTCCTGCCTGTGCGGCGTCCGCCTTGGCGACCTCTATGCCGCGGCCGGTGAGCGCGCGGTAGTCGGAGGCGAACTGCTCGGCCATCTCTTTAAGGGAGGCGTCCTTGTAGGTGACGCGGGCAAAGGCGGTGAATCGACCCGTGCCGCCCTTCCATTCACGCAGCTCGGGAAGGATGACCGGAGCGGCCTCGCCCTGCTCGCTGCCCTTCATGGAGCCGGGTACGGTGACCTCGACCTCGCGGAAAGAGTACGCCTTGGTCTTCTCGTCCACCACCTTGAAGGACGCTTTGACCTTGGTGTCCACGATGGGCTGGTAGATGGTGCCGTCCGCATCGATGACCTGCTCGTAGTCCGTGCCGTTGTAGGTGACCTGGTAGCCCTCGTGCTTGGGCAGGGTGATCTGGTCGGTGAAGTTCTTGGCGGGGTCGATTTCCCCGTTGACGGTGATGCCCGAGAGCATGTCGCCCATGCTTGTGGCCGGCTCGCCGCCGTAGACCTCCATCTCGTAGAGAGAGACGGTGCCCCAGGCGGTGCCGCCATCCGGGTCGTTATAGGTGCTGCCGTTGATGTAGAGGCGCACATAGCGGGCCTGCTTCGCGGTGTCGCCCAGGGTGATGGTCTCCGTCTTTGCGGCGGGGTGGTCGTTGTTGGTGTAGGCGTCTACCCAGCTGCTCTCCTGGTTGGGGTCCGCGCCGTCTTGTGCCAGCTGAATCTTGTAGCCCTTGGCCTTGCGGTGCTCCCAGAACAGCCGCACGGTCTTGACGTCGCGAGTCTGGCCCAAGTCGACGTAGACCCAGTGCGGGGTGGTGGGGCAGGCGCTCTCGCTAGCGGAAGCGCTTGACCAGCGGGATTCGCGCTGATCGACCTTGCCGTCAAAGAGATTGTTTGGCCCTAGGGTG